>Ga0209253_10000125_pt1 | contig 55258 bp, 58 predicted proteins | sample FrelakmetBRP12BR_FD_187145 | JGI IMG/M metagenome (GOLD analysis project Ga0209253, IMG submission 187145) | Freshwater lake sediment microbial communities from the University of Notre Dame, USA, for methane emissions studies - BRP12 BR (SPAdes)... | ecosystem: Environmental > Aquatic >...
CCGCGACGATGCGTGCTCCATCGACACGGCTCCTGAGCGCGGAGATCGTGGCGTCGATCGCGGTCGGATGGTGCGCGAAATCGTCGTACACGGTGACCCCATTGACCACCCCACGCACTTCGAGTCGGCGCTTGACGTTGCGGAAGCTGCCGAGGGCGGCAATACCGACTTCGATCGGAACGCCGGCATGACGCGCGGCTGCCAGCGCGGCGAGCGCGTTCATGCGATTATGCTCGCCCGGCACGTCCCACCTCACGGTGCCGCGGACCTTGCGATCCCATCGCACGCGAAAGCCGCCATCAGGGGTTTCCTGCGCGTCCCAGCCCGCCTCGACGCCGAAGCGCTCCACGGGCGTCCAGCATCCGCGCTCGAGCACGCGGTCGAGGTTCGCATCACGGCCGTTGGAAACGACGAGGCCGTTCGAAGGCAAGGTGCGAACGAGGTGATGGAACTGGGTCTCAACGGCCGCCAGGTCCGCGAAAATGTCGGCGTGATCGAACTCCAGATTGTTGAGGATGGTCGTCCGCGGGCGGTAATGCAAGAACTTCGAACGCTTGTCGAAGAAAGCCGTGTCGTACTCGTCGGCCTCGACCACGAAGAAGGACGACTCTCCCAGCCGTGCGGAAACACCGAAATTCTGGGGGACACCCCCGACGAGGAACCCCGGCGCAACACCGGCATGGTCGAGGATCCAGGCGAGCATCGACGAAGTGGTGGTCTTGCCGTGTGTCCCCGCAACACCCAGCACCCATTTTCCGTGCAGGATGTTCTCGGATAGCCACTGGGGACCGGAGGTGAAGCGGAGACCCTGGTTGAGGATCGCCTCCATCAACGGGTTCCCGCGGGTGACGACGTTGCCGACAACAAACAGGTCCGGCCGCAAGGCCGTCTGGTCGGCGCCGAAGCCTTCGACGAGGGTGATGCCCTGCTCTTCGAGCTGAGTGCTCATCGGGGGATAGACCCCCGTATCGCATCCCGTGACGCGATGGCCCGCCGCCCGGGCAATGAGCGCGAGCCCGCCCATGAAGGTGCCGCAGATGCCGAGAATGTGTAGGTGCATGGGATCGATTTACAGGGGTTTGGTCCTGGGACCTTGAAGCGCCGCGCATTGTAGCGCGCCAGACGGCGGCGGGTGCGCGGGTAGCAAGAGCCGTGCGACCCACCCGGTCGAGCGGCACGGTGTGCCGGCGGCGGCGACCCCGATTGGGGTGAGAACAGACTAGAAATCGCCGCTGCTTCGGGCTATTGTGGAGCCAAAGCGCCGCTCAGCGGCCCCACAAGACCGGAGGAGACCCGTGAAAGTCGCGCTGTTCGTCCCCTGCTTCATCGACGCTTTTTTCCCGGAGGTGGGCATCGCCACCCTCGAGCTGCTCGAGCGGCTCGGATGCGAAGTCATCTACCCCCTCGACCAGACCTGCTGCGGCCAGCCCTTGGGCAACAGCGGTTGCGAAGCCGAGGCGGCGGGCGCCGAGGCCCTCTTTGTACGCAACTTCGCCGGATTCGAGTACATCGTGTCGCCTTCGGGCAGTTGCACTCACCACGTGCGCAATCACCTGACCGCGATCGAGCAGACCGAAACCGTGAAGCAGGTGCGCGGCAGCGTCTACGAGCTGGTGGAATTCCTCCATGATGTCCTGCAGGTCGACGCGTTCCCCTGGGCAGAGTTTCCGCACAAGATCGGACTGCACAACGGCTGCGGGACGCTGCGGGCGCTCCGAACGGCGACAACGTCGGAGATCGACGAGCCCTTCTTCTCGAAGCCGATGCGCCTCCTTTCCAAAATCAAGGGCATAGAGTTCGTGACCCCCAGTCGGCCGGACGAATGCTGCGGATTCGGTGGCACCTTTTCGCTGTTCGAGGAACCCGTCTCGGCGAAGATGGGGTATGACAAAGTCACCGACCACAAGAACGCGGGTGCCGAGTACATCGTCTCGGCGGATTCATCATGCCTCATGCACCAGAAAGGCTGCGCCGAACGTCTAGGGCTTGACCTGCGGTTCATTCATGTGGCCCAGATCCTCAACGGAGCCCGGGAATGAGAGAGAAACGCATCGATCACGCGGAGGCGGCGTCGGAATTCATCGCCTCGACCGAGCATGTCGAATTCCACGACCGCCGGCTGTGGGACCTGCGCAAGAAGCGCGACCGGGAAAGCGAGTCGATCCCCGAGTGGGAGACTTTGCGCGCACTCGCCTCAGCGATCAAGGAGCACACGCTCACCCATCTCGCCGACTACCTGGAAGAGTTCGAGCGCAACGCCGTCCGGAACGGGGCGAAGGTGCACTGGGCGGTCGATGCGCAGGCGCACAATGACATCGTGTTCGATATTCTCCGCACCCGCGACGCCCGAACGCTGGTGAAGGCCAAGTCCATGCTGACGGAGGAATGCGAGATGCGCCCATTCCTCGAAAAGCGCGGCATCCAGGTGATCGAGACCGACCTCGCCGAGCGCATTCAGCAGCTCGACGACGAGCCGCCCAGCCACATTGTGGTTCCGTCGGTGCACAAGCTGCGGCAGGACGTCGCGCAGGTATTCGGTCGCACCATCGGCACCGACCCGAACAACAGCGACCCGCATTACCTCGCGGAAAGCCAGCGCCGGAATACGCGCCCCTACTTTCTCGAGGCCGACGCCGGCATGACGGGCGCCAACTTCGCCGTCGCCGAGACTGGCAGCATCGTCGTTTGCACGAACGAGGGTAACGCCGACCTGAGCGTCAACGTCCCCCCGCTCTACATCGCGTCGGTGGGCATCGAGAAACTGGTCCCCCGCCTCGAGCACCTGGCGGTGTACATCCGGATGCTGTCGCGAAGCGCGCTGGGATCGCCCATTACGCAATACACGTCCCATTTCCGCGCTCCGCGTCCCGGCACGGAAATGCATATCGTGCTGGTGGACAACGGCCGCTCAGAGCGGCTTGGGATGGCGGAGTTCTGGACGTCGCTCAAGTGCATCCGGTGCGGCGCCTGCATGAATACGTGCCCGGTGTATCGGCGCAGCGGCGGTCTCAGCTACGGTGCCACCTATTCGGGCCCCATCGGTGTGATCATCGACCCGACCTTCAACCTGCGGAAGTACAGCAACCTGCCCTTCGCCTCCACGTTGAACGGCAGCTGCACGAACGTCTGCCCGGTCAAGATCAACATCCACGACCAGATCTACAAATGGCGCCAGGTGATCGCCGAGCGCGGTCAGCTTCCGTTCGTGAAGAAACAGGCGCTGCAGGCGGCGGGCAAGGTGCTGGCGAGTCCAAAACTCTACCGGGCGGCTGTGGAAGGCGTGCATGTCGCAGCCGAACACCTGCCGCGTTTCATGGTGTACTCGCGCTTCAACGCCTGGGGCCGTAGCCGCGACGTGCCGGCGGCGCCCCCGCAGACTTTTCGCCAGTGGTATCTCAACAACCGGGGGAGCCAATGAGCAGCCGCGACGATATCCTGGACGCGGTGCGGCGCAATCAGCCGGTGCCCCGTCCGTTGCCGGTGGTTCCAATGTTCGATGACGCGCTGCCGCCCGCGCTTGAGGCGTTCAAGGCGAACGTCACGCGCATGGGTGGACAGGCGGTCGAGCTACCGGTGAGCGCAGACCTCGACGCATTCATGCGGGAGCGCTTTCCGGACGCTCGCGTCACTTGCTCCGCTACGCCGGAAGTGACGGGCACGCGCGATCTCGCCGACGTGCAAGAACCCGCCAACCTGCATGACGTCGATGTTGGCGTCGTGCGCGCCCGCTTTGGCGTCGCTGAGACGGGGTCCGTTTTCCTGAGCGAGACCGAGTTTAGCGTCAGTGCGCTCGGCTACCTTGCGCAGCATTTGATTGTGCTCCTGGACCCGGATGCGATCGTTCCGAACCTGCATCAGGCCTATCGGCACGAGGCATTTCACGCAGCACGCTATGCGGTGCTCATGACCGGCCCGTCTGCGACGGCGGACATCGAAGGCATCCTGATCCATGGCGCGCAGGGTGTACGCAGCCTGACCGTGGTACTGACGCCGCGGCGGTAACGGAGTCAGAAATCGTCGAGCGACAGAGCGCCACCGAGGTGGCTCACGTCGCCCCATTCACCGAGGGACCATCGCCCCGTCTCGACATCCAGGCGGTTCACGCTGGTATTGAGCATCGTCATCGCGCGGGGACCCGAGATCGGCAGACCGCGGCCCTGCCGGTATACCTGGTCCAGAACGCCCCCATGGGCGACGACCACAACCGTCTGCCCCAGGTGACGGCGCACCAGATCGTTGATGCAGGCGAGCACACGCGCGGCGAACTGGCGCGTGCTCTCGCCACCGGGAACCACGAAGTCGGGATCGCTCGCGCGATACCGCTGATACACCTTGGCCACGGCATCGCTGCCGTCACTCCTCAACATTCCCTGCAGCACGCCCAAGTGGCGCTCTCTTAGGCGCGGATCCCGCAGCACGGAACGGCCGGTCACGTTGGCAATACGGCGTGCGGTCTCGACTGCTCGCGTGAGGTCGCTGGAATACAGGGCATGAACAGGCTCACCGACAAAACGCGCGGCGACTGCCTCCGCCTGCGCCGCACCGCGGTCGCTGAGCGGAATGTCCTCGTGCCCCTGGATTCGGTCCTCGGCGTTCCAGGCCGTCTCGCCATGGCGGATCAAAATCAGAGATGTTTTCAACTGGGATGATCACTGCCGTTTTGGGAAAGAAGGTCGGTGTCTTCGTGGGAGTACGCAGGGGCACACGCACAAAGTATCGTGAGCGGCTCGTCGCCCGTATTACAGATCCGGTGCGGCGTTCCCGGCGGGATGCAGATGCTGTCGCCGGCACCCACCCGGAAGGCCTCAGCGCCGAGCGTCATGGTCCCTTCTCCGCGGGTGATGTGGTACACCTCTTCGCTCGTGCGATGCCGATGCAGCGTAGTCCCCGCGCCGACAGGGACCACCGCTTCCGCCAGGCTCTGGGCGCGGCTGTCATGCCGCCCCGGATGCATCAGCTCGCGGACGAGGGAACCGTCCTTCGTCACGAAGGGTTCGGCATCGGCGTACTTGGAAACCCGGGACATGGGCGCATTGTAACCACCCTCGCGGTCTGTGCACCCTGCTCACCTGCACGTCAGGAACGAAGCGGGTAAACCGGGCGCGGCGATTTGTCGAGATAATAGGGCATCATCTTCGACGCGAGAGCCTGCAACTCGCCGATGCGGGTCTCGGGCGCCGGATGGGTGCTGAGGAACTCCGGCGGCCTGCCACCGTCCGCCTGCGCCATCTTTTGCCACAAAGTCACCGCCGCGTTGGGATCGTACCCGGCGCGTGCAGCGAGTTCGATGCCGATGCGGTCCGCCTCGGCTTCGGCCGTGCGGCTGTTGGGAAGCTGCAGGGCAAGGGTGGCAGCCACTGCCGCTCCCGATGCAGCAGCACCTCCATATCGCGACCCCGCGGCGACACCCACCATCGCCGCCCCGAGCTGGCTCGCCATCGCCACCGACATCTTCTCGGCGGTGTGGTTGGAAAGGGCGTGCGCGATCTCATGGCCCATCACGTTCGCGATCTCGTCGTCGGTGGCGTTCAGCTTGGTGATCAGCCCGCTATAGATCGCCATCTTCCCACCCGCCATGCAGAACGCGTTCACTGTATTCGGATCGTCGATCACCCTTACGCTCCACTCCCACTTCGCAGTCTCGGGACGATAGGCGACCGCCTGGGGGATCAGGCGGCTGGTGATTTCGCGCACACGCTTCGTCATCGCCGGATTGTTGTCAATCTTGCCCTGCTTCGCGAGCGGTGCCAGCTCCGCGACGTAGGCCTGCTTGGAGGCGGCAATCGCCTCGGATTCCGAGACCATGATGAACTGCTTGCGGCCGGTGACGGGATTGGTTGCGCAGCCCGCAAGAATCGCGGCGGAGAGCGCTATGGCAACGAGCTTGATCATGTTTGGCTGGGATACCGTGTGCGCAGTAGACAGTACGCCGAACAGCAAATTCAGCGCGCAACGGAGCTTACTACTGGCACCGGAACGGGGGAAGCGGGTCCCTGCGAAGTCAGAATGCTTCACCGCCCGGGCTTGCTCACGCGCTCGGCCGCCCATGTGGCACACTGAGTTCTTGTCTCAAAGCGTGTAAGTCTTAACAAAGTGAACCCTCGTAGAGTGCTCTGGCTTCTGGGCTGTGCCTGTCTCGCGGCGGCCTGCGCACCCGTACGGGTTCAAACCGTGCGGTATTCGGATCCGCCGCCGCAGGTTGGCACGATATCCACGCAGGTTCAGATCCTCTCGATGGAACCGCAAGTCCCACACGTTAAGCTGGGTGAAGTTCTCGTCTACGCACCTGGAAACGTCTCCCGCGAACAACTCGAAGCCAACATCAAGAGCGGTGCGGCGAACCTCGGGGCGGACGCCGCCTGGATCATTCGCGATGACACGAAGCTCTTCCCCGTCGTCTATGTTGATCCGTGGTGGGGCCCTGTGGCGAGCAGCACAGGCGGCGCCCGGCGTCTCGTTGCCATCGCGATCAAGTTTCGCTGAGCAGCGAGGGCGTTCTTCTCACGCAGCCGCTCCAGCGCAAAGGCCGGGCGGACGCAACGATTGCTTGTTCTCTGGTCCACGGCGCGCGGGCGGTGCTGCGCCACCTAAAGCCCGAGCAGACCGACAGCTGGCCCGGAGCCCACCGCAACGTTGCGGCGGTGGTCTTGGCCAACAAGAATGCTCATATCCTATGGGCGCTGCGAGTCGCCCCAGGGTCACCCCCGAGGCCGCCGCCTGGGCTTTCGCCTGCATGAGAAGCTGATCATCGACGTTGATCGTGGTTCGCACCGTTTCTCGCTCCTTGGCGTAAGGACGTCGGGGCGTCGTCCAGCGATTCTTCCTGGGCCGCGCGTTTTCCCAGGATCCCAGCGACGATGATCCCCAGCTCGTACAGCAGCCACATGGGGATCGCCAGCATGAGCTGCGAGACCACGTCCGGGGGTGTGAAGATGGCGCCGATGACGAATGCGCCCACGATCACGTAGGGGCGTATCTCCCTGAGCTTGTCGACGGACATCACGCCGATCCGCACCAGCACGACGACGAACACCGGCACCTGGAACGCGAGGCCGAACGCGACCAGGAGCGTTAGCACGAAATCGAGGTACTGCGCGATGTCGGGGGCAAATGACACGCCCTCCGGCGTGAACGATGCGAGGAACCGGAACACCGTCGGCAAAACCAGGAAGTAGGCGAAGGCCATGCCGCAAAGGAAGAGCGTCGTGCTCGACACCACGAGCGGCAGGACCAGCTGCTTCTCGTGCGCGTAAAGGCCTGGCGCGACGAACGCCCACACCTGATAGAGGAGGTACGGGAGGGCGATCACGAGCGCACACATCATGGTCACTTTGACGGGAATGAAGAACGGCGACGCCACACCCGTCGCGAGCATCTCCTTGCCCTTGGGCAGCGCTGCGAGCATCGGACCCGCAATGATCGTGTAGAGGTCCTGCGCAAACGGGAACAGGCAGAGGAAGACGACCGCGAATGCAACGAGCGATCGCAGGATGCGGTCGCGCAGTTCGATCAGGTGCGAGATGAAGGTTTCCTGCTCGCTCATCGCCAGGACTGGGGCGCTCGATGCGGCTCGGCCGACCGCGTGACCGACAGGAAAGGGAGAGGGCTCAGGCCTGCTTCGCGGCCGGGTGGCCGTCGGAGGAAGCATCCGCCGGTTGCGGTGGCAGTGTGGTAGTGGCCGCGGTCGGCTCGACTGCCGCTTCCTCGGCGATTTTCCGGAGCGACTGTTCTGCCTCGTTCATCTCCGTTCTCACGGTGCGTTCGATCACGCGCGCCTGTTCTTCCACGTTGGTCTGGAGTTTCTTGAGCTCTTCCAGCCGCATCTCGCGCTCGACTTCCGACTTGACCTCGTTCACGTAGCGTTGCATGCGAGCGAGCATGGTACCGACAGTGCGGGCGACCATGGGCAGCCGTTCCGGCCCGATGACGACCAGCGCCACCAACCCGATCAACACTATCTCAGAGAAACCGATATCGAACACGACGGCAGTGGCGGAAGTCGCTCATGTGAGTATCGAGGGTCAGGCCCGATTCTGCGTCTTGTCCTTCACATCGCCTTCGATGGTCAGGTGCGGCGTGTCGCCAGACCGGGACGCTGGGGCGTCGTCCTTCATCCCGTCCTTGAAACCCTTCACGGCAGTACCCAGGTCCTGCCCGATGTTGCGTAGCTTCTTGGTGCCGAAGATGAGCAGCACCACGAGCAGCACGATGAGCCAGTGCCAGATGCTGAATGAACCCATGTCGTCCTCCTTGTCCCGATGTCAGCGCCGGGCGAGCATCGGCCCGAGCGGCTCGCCGCCGCCGATCACGTGCAGGTGCAGGTGGTGCACTTCCTGGCCGGCGACCCGGCCGGTGTTGATGATGGTGCGAAAGCCATCCGCGCAGCCCTGTTCCTTCGCGAGCCGCGCTGCGAGCACCATGATCTTGCCCATAAGCGCCCGATGCTCGTCGGTGACCTCGGCCAGAGACGCGACGTGCGTGATCGGGACGACCATGAAATGTACCGGCGCAATCGGCCGTATATCGTGGAAGGCGAACACCTCGTCGTCCTGATAGATTTTCTTGCTGGGGATTTCGCCCCGTACGATCTTGCAGAAGACGCACTTATCCATAGCTTGGACTGGAGCAATCTCCCTGGATAGAGCAGGTGCCGCAGCGCATCACGGCGCCACGTTTCGGCCCGCCTTCTCGTCGATGCCCGAAATCCCCTCGCGCCGCCGCAGTTCGTGGATCACGTCCCCTGGGCCGAGCCCGCGGAACGAGAGCAGCACGAGAGTGTGAAACCAAAGATCCGCAACTTCTCGAACCAAATGCAGTTTATCACCGCTCTTCGACGCCAGCATGACCTCTATGGCCTCTTCGCCGACCTTGCGCAGGATCGCGTCCTCGCCCTTGTGAAACAACCCCGATGCGTACGACGACTCGGCGGCCGCTGACTTGCGAACTTCCAACGTTTCACCGATGCGAAATAGGACTGCCGAATCAATCATCTCTTGTAGATCTCCTGAGGGTCCTTCAAGATCGGATCAACGGCGACCCACCTACCCTCGACGAGCTGGAGGAAGAAGCAGCTCTCCCGGCCCGTATGACAGGCAATACCGCCCGACTGGTCGACCCGGATGAGCAACGCATCGTCGTCGCAGTCGAGGCGAATCTCCCGCACTTTCTGCACATGCCCGGACTCTTCGCCCTTGCGCCAGAGATTCTGGCGCGAGCGGGACCAGTATACGACTGCGCCGGTTGCCACCGTTTCGGCGAGCGCCGCCCGGTTCATCCAAGCGTGCATCAAAACGCGGTCGCTTGCCGCGTCCTGGGTTACCACCGGCACCAGCCCGTCCGCGTTCCATTTCAGCCGATCGAGCCAGCCCTCGATCACTGTCGGACCTCGATACCCCGGGCGGCAAGCCGGCGCTTGGCCTCGCCGATGGTGAACTGTCCGTAATGGAAGATGCTGGCCGCCAGGACGGCATCAGCACGGCCAACCTCTATGGCATCCACAAGGTGATCCAGGTTCCCGGCGCCACCACTGGCGATGATCGGAATCTCCAGCGCGTCCGAGAACGCCCGGGTGAGCGGCAGATCGAACCCGGCTTGGGTGCCGTCCCGGTCCATGCTGGTAAGGAGAATCTCGCCGGCGCCGGCCGCCTGCATGCGCTTCCCCCACTCGATCGCGTCGAGCCCGCTGGCACGTCGTCCGCCATGGGTAAACACCTCCCAGCTGCGACGGCCGCCGTTCCCCCTCTGCTTGGCGTCGACCGCAACCACGATGCACTGGGACCCGAAGCGGCTCGCTGCCTCCTCTACGAGCGCGGGATTTTGCACCGCAGCGGTGTTGATGCTGACCTTATCGGCCCCGGCGTTGAGAAGCTTGCGCACGTCGTCCACGCTGCGCACGCCCCCTCCCACGGTCAGCGGGATGAAGACCTGCTCCGCGACTGCCTCGATCACGTGCAAGATGGTGTCGCGCGCGTCGGAGCTCGCGGTGATGTCAAGGAAACACAGCTCATCGGCGCCCTGTTCGTCATAGCGGCGCGCGATCTCCACGGGATCCCCGGCGTCTCGCAGTGCAACGAAGTTGACGCCCTTCACCACGCGACCGCTGGTCACGTCAAGGCACGGGATGATGCGCTTGGCGAGGGCCATGGGCGAAGGATGTGGCGACTCGGAATGCACCCGCATCAGGGCTGTACAGCAAGCTCGTCCGCGAGCTGCTGGGCAGCGACGAAGTCGAGCCTGCCTTCGTAGAGGGCGCGCCCAGCAATGGCACCGACGATACCGTCAGACTCGTAGCCACGCAGCGTGCGCACGTCGTCGAGGCTGGAGATGCCACCGCTCGCGATCACGGGCACCTTGAGCTCCCGCGCGAGGGCGACGGTCGCGTCGACATTCAGGCCTCCCATCATGCCGTCGCGTCCGATGTCGGTGTGGATAATCGCCTCCACGCCGTAATCCTGAAACTTCTTCGCGAGGTCGAGCACGTCGTGACCGGTCATCTTGGACCAGCCCTCGACGGCGACCTTGCCGTCGCGGGCGTCGAGCCCCACCATGATGTGCCCCGGGAAGGCATAGCACGCATCGTGCAGAAACCCTGGCGTCTTCACGGCGGCCGTGCCGACGATGATGTAGGTCACGCCGTCGTCGAGATAGCGCTCGATGACTTCAAGGTTGCGGATGCCGCCGCCGAGCTGGATGGGGACTTCGTCGCCCACAGCGTCCACGATTGCTTTGATCGCGCCCTCGTTACGGGGCTTGCCCGCAAACGCGCCGTTTAGGTCGACCACGTGGATGCGCCGCGCCCCCTGGCTTCGCCAGTGCTCCGCCGTCGCGCCCGGGTCCTCGGAAAAGACGGTCGCGCCATCCATGTTGCCCTGCCTAAGGCGTACGCAGTGTCCGTCCTTCAGATCAATTGCAGGAATGATGAGCATCGCTGGTCAGTTGCAAAGTAACTGCGCCCGGCCGCTCTCGGCGCGAAGCACCGGGTGCCAAGCCAAGAAGTTTGCCAGCAGTCGGAGCCCGCAGGTCTGGCTCTTCTCCGGATGACACTGCAGCGCAAAGACGTTCGCCCGAGCAACCGCGCACGTGAAGGGTAAGGGATAGTCGCTCAGCCCGACGGCGAGATCGGGGTCGGCGGGCTGAACGTAGTAGCTGTGGACGAAATAGAAGCGCGAACCGTCCGGGATGCCGGCCCAGAGCGGGTGCGGGCGCGTCTGGCGAACGCGATTCCAACCCATGTGCGGCACCTTGAGGCGCGCCCCGGTCTCATCCACCATCGCGTGTTGGGGAAAGCGCAACACCTTGCCCGGCAGGATTCCTAGGCCGGCCACCCCTCCCTCCTCGCTCCAGTCGAAGAGCATCTGCAATCCGATGCAGATACCGAGGAACGGTTTCGTTGTCGCCGCCTCGGTCACGGCGGAACGCAGTCCACGGCGATCCATCTCGCGCATGCAATCGGGCATTGCTCCCTGGCCGGGAAAGACCACGCGGTGCGCGCTTCGCACCTGCTCGGGGTCGTCGGTCACGGCGATCCGCGCGGCGGGTGCTACATGCGCCAAGGCCTTCTGCACTGACCGCAAGTTACCCATGCCGTAGTCCACAATGGCGATATCGGGTTGCATAGGCGGGAGCGTGAGGACGGCTAGAGGGAACCCTTGGTGGAAGGCATCATCCCGGCCGCCCTCGGATCGATCTCGGCGGCCGCGCGCAACGCCCGGCCAAAGGCCTTGAAAATGGTCTCTGCCTGATGATGTGCATTCCGGCCCCGCAGGTTGTCGACGTGCACGGTGAGCTGCGCGTGATTGACGCATCCCTGGAAGAACTCATGGACAAGGTCGGCGTCGAACGCGCCGACACGGGAACGGGCGAAATCCACATGGAATTCCAGGCCCGGCCGTCCCGAGAGGTCAACCACCACTCTCGTCAAGGCCTCGTCGAGAGGAACATAGGCATGGCCGTAGCGGCGCATGCCTCTCTTGTCGCCGAGCGCCTGGGCCAGGGCCTGCCCGAAGGTGATGCCGACATCCTCGACGGTGTGGTGGAGATCGATGTGCAGGTCGCCCGTTGCGGAGATTTCGATGTCCAGCATCCCATGGCGTGCGATCTGGTCAAGCATGTGATCGAGGAACGGAATGCCAGTGGCAATTCCTGCGTGACCGGTACCGTAAAGTTCGAGGGAGACGACGATTTCTGTCTCGAGCGTCTTGCGAGTGACTCGGGCGTGGCGCATGGCTTGTGCGGGCGGCTTGCCGATCAGGGTGCTGCCGCGCCAATCCCTCCCGCGGCAAGGCTCGTCGTTAGCGCTTGCAGGAACCGGTCATTCTCGGCGGGTGTCCCCACGGTGACGCGGAGGCAGTTCGCAAGTAGAGGGTGCGTGCGGTCGAGGCACTTCACGAGCACGCGCTGTGCAACCAGCGCTGCGAAAACGTCGGCTGCCCTCCGCACCCGAAAAAGGAGAAAGTTGGCATTAGAGGGAAATACCTGCACACCGGCCAAACGGGTGAGCGCTGACGCGAGTCGACTACGCTCCGCACAAATCGCCGCCGCCTGATCTTCAAGCACCTGCGGCTCGCGCAAGATGCGCTCGGCAAGCAATTGCGTCAAGACGTTGATGTTGTAGGGCAAGCGCACCTTATCCAGCTCCGCGATCCAGTCGGGATGGCCGGCGAGTACCCCGAGGCGCAGCCCCGCCAACCCGAGTTTCGACACCGTGCGCATGATAAGCAGATTCGGATAATCGGCGAGCCGCGGCAGGAAGCTTGCGCCAGCGAACGCGTAGTACGCTTCATCCACGACCACGAGCCCCGAGGCCGTTTCAATCATACGCGATACGCCTTCGGGGTCAAACAGATTTGCCGTTGGATTGTTCGGGTATGCGATGAAGGTGACCGCTGGCCGCAGGCGAGCGATCGCCTCGAGGCAGGCGTCCACGTTGAGGGCAAAGTCCTCGCGCAGCGGAATCGATTGGTAGCGCAGACCGCAGAACGTGGCGATCATCCGATACATGACGAACGACGGTTCCACCCCCAGCATCGTGGCACCCGGACGCGCCAATGCCATGGCGATCATCTGGATCAGTTCATCGGAGCCGTTGCCAAGCAGCAGCTCGATCCCGTGCGGCACGTTCATCGCGGTCCGCAGGCGTGCCTTCAGTACGCGTGCCGACGGGTCGGGGTAGCGGTTGAGCGCCGCGTCTGCTGCAATGTTACCAAGCGCCTCGCAGAGTGGCTGCGGGAGCCGATACGGGTTCTCCATCGCGTCCAGCTTGACGAATCCCGCGCTGTCCGGCACGTGGTACGCAGAGAGGCGCAGGATGTCGTCGCGGATCAGGCGCTCTGGAGGAAGTGGCATGCGTGGAGCGTTCCGATTGCCAACCCACCAGTCATGGCGACCGGCGCAGCAGACCCTAATGGATTCTATAGCCGGCGGAACGGGCGTGCGCTTCTAAGCCCTCGCCCCGCGCAAGCTCCGTCGCAACGCGTCCCAGCGCGTCTGCGCCGGGCGCGGACACCCGAAGGATGCTGGATCGCTTCTGAAAATCGTAGACGCCCAGCGGGCTCGAGAACCGAGCGGTACGCGACGTCGGCAGCACGTGGTTAGGTCCCGCGCAGTAGTCGCCCAGCGCCTCCGACGTGTAGGGCCCGACAAAGATCGCTCCTGCGTGGCGGATCAGCGGCAATAGCGCATCGGGATCAGCGACCGATAGCTCAAGATGCTCGGGCGCGATGCGGTTCGCAATCTCGCAGGCCTCAGCCAGACTGCGAACGTGGATGAGCGCCCCCCTTTTTTCGAGCGCGGCTCGAATGATGTGCGCGCGGGGCAGTTCAGCAAGCAGACGGTCGCAGCTCGCCGCTACATCGTCGATGAAGTCTGCGTCCTGGGACAGCAAGATGGCCTGGGCGAGCTCGTCGTGCTCTGCCTGGGAGAACAGATCCATTGCCACCCAGTCGGGGTTCGTCGTGCCGTCGCAGATGACGACGACCTCGGACGGCCCTGCCACCATGTCGATGCCCACGACACCGAACACCCGCCGCTTGGCGGCTGCGACGTACGCATTCCCAGGCCCGACGATCTTGTCCACCTGTGGGATGGTCTGGGTACCGTAGGCCAGCGCACCGATCGCCTGAGCACCGCCGATGGTGTAGACGCGGTCCACGCCGGCCAAGCAGGCTGCCGCCATAACAAGATCGCTGCGCTCGCCACCCGGCGTGGGGACGACCATGATAACCTGCTCTACGCCTGCAACCTTCGCTGGAATGCTGTTCATCAGAACGGATGACGGGTAGGCCGCCTTGCCCCCGGGCACGTAGAGGCCCACCCGATCGAGTGGCGTTACGCGTTGGCCGAGCTGCGTCCCGTCCGCCTCCTCGTAGCTCCACGAGTCCTGCAGCTGCCGCATGTGAAATGCTCTGATCCGCTCCGCCGCCCGGTCGAGGGCGGTTCGCTGCGGCTCGGGCAATCGTTCCAGAGCCCCCTGGAGCTGCTCAGGCGTGATCTCAAGATCGCGCATCGATGCGGCCTCGATATGATCGAAGCGGCGAGTGTAGTCGATGACCGCCGGGTCGCCCCGCCGCCTCACTTCGGCGAGAATGCCAGCGACGGCTGCATCGACCTGCGGATCCTGCGCGGATTCGAACGCAGACAGCACCGAAAGGCAAGCGTCAAAGTCCGGCTGCGCGGAGGACAGGCGTCTCAACATCGGGGGGCACGGCCGAAGTGGTTTCGTCGACGATGCGGGCAAAGGCTTCAACCAGCGGCTGTATGCGATCACGGTGGAGCTTGAGCGCCGCCTGGTTGACAATGAGGCGGGCGGAAATCGGCGCGATCAGCTCGACCGCCTGCAGATTGTTCGCCCGCAGCGTTCCGCCGCTCGATACGAGGTCCACGATCGCATCGGCAAGGCCCGTGAGCGGCGCGAGTTCCATCGAGCCATAAAGCTTGATGAGGTCGACGTGCACGCCCTTGCGCGCAAAGTGGTCGCGCGACGCATTCAGGTATTTGGTCGCAACGCGAAGTCGCCCGCCGTGGCGGACCGTCGACTCGTAATCGAACCCCTTTGGCACCGCGACCATCATGCGACAGGCGCCGATGCGCAGGTCGAGCGGCTGGTAGAGCCCCTGCCCACCGTGCTCGTAGAGCACGTCCTTGCCGGCGATGCCGAGGTCGGCCGCACCATGCTCGACGTAGGTGGGCACATCAGAGGCGCGGACGATGAGGAGCCGCAGGTCCGAACGACTGGTACCGAGAATCAGCTTGCGCGAGCGCTCCGGATCCTCGCTCGGTGCAACCCCCGTCGCGGCAAGCAGCGGCGCCGCTTCATCGAAGATGCGTCCCTTCGACAGGGCAAGCGTGATGGGCTGCATGGCGTCAGGTCCGGGCGAAGCCGCATTCTACTGCAGACCGCAGGGAGTCGCTGCGTCCCGTTCTATTCGCGGGCTGATGACGCAAGATGGATCGTCAGCGTACGCGACGCACCCGTGCGCCCAGGGCAGTGAGTTTCTCCTCGAGCCGCTCGTAGCCGCGGTCGAGATGGTAGATACGATCGACGACGGTTTCTCCAGCCGCGACCAGCCCCGCGATGACGAGTCCCGCGGATGCCCGCAGATCTGTCGCCATCACGGTCGCCCCCTGCAGTCGCGGCACACCTTGCACCACCGCTGTATTGCCGTCGATGCGAACATCGGCACCGAGGCGCTGCAGCTCCACCGCGTGCATGAACCGGTTCTCAAAGATGGTTTCGCGGATCACCGCTGTTCCGTTTGCGACAGCGTTCAGCGCCATGAACTGGGCCTGCATGTCGGTGGGAAAAGCCGGGTACGGGGCCGTGCGGATCGAAGTCGACTTCAGTTGGGCCGGCGCAACAAGGTGCATCGCCTCGAAGCTCGGGAGCTTCTCGCACCGGATCTCGCAGCCCGCATCCATGAGCTTGTCTATAACGGCATCGAGGTCGCCAGCAGACGTCCCCGTCAGCCGTATCCGGCCCCCGGTCACAGCGGCCGCACACAGATACGTCCCAGTTTCTATGCGATCCGGCATGATCCGGTGGCTTGCGCCGTGCAGCCGCGTCACCCCCTGGATGCGGATCACGTCAGTACCGGCGCCCGAGATGCGCGCACCCATCGAGACCAGGCACTTGGCAAGATCCACCACCTCGGGCTCGCGGGCCGCGTTCTCGATCACGGTGTCGCCGTCCGCGAGGGACGCGGCCATCATGAGATTCTCGGTGCCCGTGACGGTCACCATGTCGGTAAAGAGGCGTGCGCCCTTCAGCCTCGGGGCGACTGCTCTGACGTAGCCGTGCTCCACGGCAACCTCGGCGCCCATCGCTTGCAGTCCTTTGATGTGCTGGTCGACCGGCCGCGCACCGATGGCGCACCCCCCTGGAAGGCTTACGCGGGCTTCACCGGCTCGGGCCGCGAGGGGGCCAAGCACCAGAATCGACGCCCGCATCGTCTTGACCAGCTCGTAGGGTGCGACCGGCCGGTCGAGCTGCGACGCGTCAAGGGTGAGCGTATCTCCCTCGTGCTGCGACCGTACCCCCATCTGCTCGAGCAGCAGGAGCATGGTCCCAACATCCTTCAGCCTCGGCACGTTAGTGAGGGTCAGGGGCTCGCGAGTGAGGAGCGCTGCACAGAGTATCGGGAGTGCCGCGTTCTTGGCGCCGGAGATTCGTGCCTCTCCGGTCAGGGCTCCACCGCCCTGGATGACCAGTTTGTCCAAGTTACGGAACTTCGCTCGATCTAAACCCCGGGGAAACGGTCAGCAGCTCGCCTTCGACTCCTCCGGAGTCAGGGTCCGCATCGAGAACGCGTGGATATCCTCGCGCAGGCGGTCGCCGAGCGCCGCATAGACAAGTTGATGGCGCTGCACCGGCGTCTTGCCCTGGAACGCGGAGCTCACGATAAGCGCCTCGAAATGATGGCCGTCGCCTTCGACTTGCACGAACTCGCAGGGCAGCTTCTCCTCGATGGTGTGCTTGATGCTGTCGGGCGTGACCATGAACGCGACATCCTGTGACCGATCAATAGCGCAGCTTGTATCCCCGCGCCAGCATGCGCAAGGTCAGGAATGATAAAGCGGCGAGACTCGCCAGCACAACCGCGAGGCTGAGATGCGGCGGGGCGTCGGACACCCCGAAGAACCCATAGCGGAAGCCGTCGATCATGTAGAAGAACGGGTTCACGTGGGACACCGTCTGCCAAAACGCAGGCAGCGAGTGGATCGAGTAGAACACCCCGGAAAGGAAAGTCAGGGGCATGATGAGGAAGCTCTGAAACGACGCGAGCTGATCGAACTTTTCCGCCCAGATCCCGGCGATGACTCCGAGGCAGCCGAGGATCGCACTGCCCGCCACAGCAAAGGCGAGGGTCCAGAGTGGATGGTCCAGTCGAAGCTCCACGAACCAGAGGGTCGCGACGAAGACCCCGACGCCGACGGCGAGGCCGCGCACGATCGCAGCGATAACATACGCGAGGAAGAACTCGCCGGGCGAGATGGGGGGCAGCAGCACGAAGATGATGTTGCCGGTGATCTTGGACTGAATCAGGCTCGAAGAGCTGTTGGCGAACGCGTTTTGAAGCATCGACATCATTGCCAGGCCGGGAATCAAGAACGCGGTGTAACTCACACCGGGGAAGGCCTCCACGTGGTCCTCGAGCACGTGAGAAAAGATGAGCAGGTAGAGGAGCGCTGTCACCACGGGCGCAAGTATCGTCTGAATGCTCACCTTCCAGAATCGCAACAGCTCCTTGTAGAGCAAGGTGATGAAGCCGGACTGCATGGAGCTACCGGCTCATGATTCGCACGAACACGTCCTCGAGGTCTGGCGCGGCAATTTCCATGTCTTGAACGGAAATGCCCTCCGCCCGCAGGGATTCCAGGATGGACCCGACCTGGCCGAGATCGCGCAGTTCCAGCGTTCGCATTAACCCGTCATGTCCGGCGTGCAACGCTGCAATGGCAGTGGGCAGCCGGTCTGGCGCCAGGCGAAGGCGCAGGGTCCGCCCGGGAACGCTCCTTAGCAGGTTCCCGGTTGTGTCGAGCGCGACGATGCGTCCCTGCTTCATCATCGCAATGCGCGTGCAAAGGGTCTCGGCCTCCTCCAGATAGTGCGTCGTCAGCACAATCGTATGCCGGTCGCGATTCAGCTCGCGCATGAATTCCCACAGGCCCTGGCGCAGCTCCACATCGACGCCGGCGGTGGGTTCGTCGAGGACGATCACCGGTGGTTTGTGGACCAGTGCCAGCGCCACCAGGACGCGCCGCTTCATCCCGCCCGAAAGCGCACGCATGTTGGTGCCTGACTTCTCCTTGAGACCGAGGCGCGCGATGATCTCGTCGATCCAGGCATCGTTGCGCCGCAACCCGAAGTAGCCCGACTGGATCCTGAGCGCTTCGCGCACGTTGAAGAACGGATCGAAGACGAGCTCCTGCGGCACCACGCCGAGCGCCCGGCGCGACCTGCGGTAGTCGGTGACCACGTCGAAGCCCATCACCCGTAGCGAGCCGCTGTCAGGCAGGCAGAGGCCGGCTAACGTGTTGATCAGCGTGGTCTTGCCCGCGCCATTCGGGCCGAGCAACGCAAAGAACTCTCCCTCTGCGATATCGAGATCGACGCCATCGAGCGCCTGCACGTCCCGGAAACGCTTGCGCAGCTTGCGCACTTCGATGGCTTTCATGGCGACCGGGGTTTCGCTGTAACCTTGGGCGGGTGACGGCCGGTTGGGCTCACCGCTGCACCGCCTGGGGGAGCAGATCGAGTACGCCGTAGAGCTCGCCGAGACTCTTCAGATTGTCGGGGAGGTTCAGAAAGGCGATCTCGCGCCGCTCCGCTCTGGCTTCCCGCAGCCACTCGATCAACAGACCCAGTGCTGCGGAGTCGAGCTCAGTAACGGCGGAGAGATCGACGCGGGAGATAGGCTCAACGAACAGGCGGCGTCCCGCGGCAAGCAGGTCGGCGGCGGTTCGGAGCGTGAGCGATCCCTCTATCCGAAAGCAGTCCCCGTCCCGAACAATCATGGGCGGCTAGCTGCACCGCCGGAAACCGCGTCCCGGTTCTTCTGCTGCAGGCTCGCGATCAGGCCGTCGACCCCCGATCGCTGGACCTGGTCAGCAAATGACCCACGATAGGTGGTGACGAGGCTCACTGCCTCAATCGTGACGTCATAGACCTTCCACCCGTCCGGGGTCTTCTCCATGCTGTAATCGACCGCGACCGGCTGCGTGCTGCCGCTCCAGTTGATCTGGCTTCTCACCGTGACATCCGTCGCGTTGGGGTCCATCTTGAGCGGCTTGAACTCGACCGCCTCGTTCTTGTACTTGGTGAGCGACGTGCCGTAGGTGCGCACGAGCAGATTCCTGAATTCAGTAACCAGCGTCTGCTGTTGTTCCGGCGTGGCCTGCCGCCAACCCTTGCCAACTGCGAGGCGGGTCATTTTCGTGAAGTCAAAGTGCGGAACGATCTTCGCCTCGACGAGCTCGGTCACCTTCTTCGGATCGGTGCGAATGTCCTGATTGTTGCGCAGGACGTTAAGAACCTCTTGCGTGGTGTTCTTGGCCAGCACGTCGGGAGGGGTCGAGTCGGCGGTGGCATGTGCAGTACCCGCTACGCAGGCGAGGATGATCAGAAATAATAGCGCGCTTCTCATGAGTTCACTCCATGCGTTGGGACGGAGGCGCAGTTCACTTCTTCGAACCACTCTCCTGGGCCCTGTCGAACAACACCTGCCCGATGAGCTTCTCCAGTACGACGGCGGATTGGGTGATGCGGATCACGTCGCCATCCTTGAGCATGCTGTCGTCACCGCCTGCTTCCAGTCCGACGTATTGCTCCCCGAGCAGCCCCGAGGTGAGGACGGCTGCGGTCGTATCCTTTGGAAACGGGTAGCGCTCGTCGATCTTGAGCACGATCCGCGCGACATACTTCCTGGTATCGAAACTCACGGAGTCCACACGCCCGACCATCACACCGGAGCTGCGAACCGGCGCCCCCGGCTTGAGGCTGCCGATGTTTTCGAAGTCGGCGAAGACCATGTATTCCTTCTCCGCCCGGAACGAGGTGCTGGCATTGCTGACCTTCAGGGCGAGCAGCACAAGCGCAGCAATCCCTAGGGCGACGAAGACGCCCACCCACAGGTCGAGGGTCGCTCGGCTCATACTCAGTCTCCCATGAACATAAATGCAGTGAGCACGAAGTCAAGGCCGAGTATGGCGAGCGACGATGTGACCACCGTGCGGGTGGTGGCATGAGACACCCCCTCCGCGGTGGGTGGCGCGTCGTAGCCCTCGAACACGGCGATTGCGGTGACGGCAACGCCGAACACGATACTCTTCAGCGTACCGTTGACAACATCATCTCTGAAGTCAACCGCCGACTGCATCTGCGACCACCATGCGCCGCTGTCCACGCCGATCAGCACGACGACGATCAGATAGCCTCCGAAGATGCCAACGATACTGAACAGGGCCGCCAGCAGCGGCAAGGAGAATACCCCTCCCCAGAATCTCGGTCCCACGACCCGAGCGATCGGATCGACCGCCATCATCTCCATGGCCTGCAACTGCTCGGTGGCACGCATGAGACCGATCTCCGCCGTAATTGCGGACCCCGCCCGCCCCGCAAACAAGAGAGCAGCCACCACCGGCCCGAGTTCCCGGACCAGAGACAGCGCCACCAGGGAGCCTACCGACTCCGACGATCCGTACCGTTGCAAGGTATCGTACCCCTGCAGTCCGAGCACCATCCCGACGAAGATGCCGGACACGACGATGATCACGAGGGAAAGCACGCCCGCAAAGTAGATCTCCCGCAGCGTCAGGTTAAAGCGCCGGAAGCTCGTTGCCGAACTGAACAGCACCAGCAGAAAGAAGCGGCTTCCGTAGCCGAGCCGGGTAATTCCGTTCGTGACCCGGCCACCAAGCAGGCGCAGACCCGACGCCGTCGCCTCAAGCACGCGGAGCCTCCAGCGCCAGATCTTGCCCCATGCTTCGCCCCGGGTAATGGAACGGCACGGGACCATCGATATCGCCGTGCACGAACTGGTGCACGAATGGCGTCTCGGTGGAGCGAATCTCGTCGGGGGTACCCTGCGCGACGACAGCGCCGTCCGACAACAAATAGACGTAGTCAACGATCAGCAAGCATTCGTGGACGTCGTGGGTGACCAGGATGCTGGTTGCGCCGAGTGCGTCGTTCAGCTTGCGAACCAGGTTGCCGATAACCGACAGCGAGATGGGGTCGAGGCCGGTAAACGGCTCGTCGTACATGATGAGCATCGGATCCATGATGGTCGCCCGGGCGAGCGCCACGCGGCGCGCCTGGCCGCCCGAAAGCTGGGAAGGCATCTTCGCCGCGGCGTTGCGCAAGCCCACTGCCTGCAGCTTCATGAGCACGAGGTCCCGGATCATCGACTCCGGAAGATCGGTGTGCTCTCGCAGCGGGAATGCAACGTTCTCGAACACGCTCATGTCGGTAAAAAGCGCGCCAAACTGGAATAAGAAGCCCATTCGGCGCCGCAGCGCGTAGAGCTCGCGCTGGGTCATGTCGGACACCGTCCGACCGCGAACGCGCACCTCGCCGCGCTGTGGCTGCAACTGGCCCGAGATCAGCCTGAGCAGCGTGGTCTTGCCGCTACCGCTTCCTCCCATGATGGCCACGACCAGCCCCTGCGGAATGGCGAGGCTCAAATTGCTGAAAATCGGCCGCTCGCCAAAGCTGAAGCTGACCTCCTTGAGCTCGACGAGGGTTTCGGATTTCATCGGGAACGGGTGGCGAAAAGCGCTGAATTGTAGGCTAATCGGCCCCCGTTACCAAACCATCGCCGCGCCCGCCGGTGCCGAACTTCGCATTCAGGTAGCTGCTTACCCAAGTTGCGCCGAGGAAGAACGGCGGGTATCGTCCGCCTGGTTTCCCGCCGGGAAGGCTCTGATGAATTCGCCAGCTCTGGCCTTCAGGGAGGTTACCAAGCGCTACGGCCCAAAGCTTGCGCTCTCCAAGTTCACGCTAGAGGTGACCCCTGGAGAGTGTTTTGCACTCGTCGGCATGAACGGCGCGGGAAAAACGACCCTGCTCAAGTGCCTGCTCGATTTCTGCCTCCCCGACTCCGGAAGCATTTCGATCTTCGGTGTGTCGCACCGCTTGACGCAGTCCCGAGCCCGCCTGTCCTTTCTTCCCGAGCGCTTCACCCCCCCTTACTACCTGACGGGCAAGGACTTCCTCCAATACATGCTGGCGCTGCAGCGGGTGCCTTACCGCGACGAGGACGCGCTTGCCACCCTCGGCGCCCTCGATCTCGACCCCGCAGCGCTCCGCCTCCCCGTCCGCGCCTACTCCAAGGGCATGACCCAGAAGCTCGGTCTCGCGGCCGCCCTCCTTTCGCGCAAGGATCTGTACGTGCTCGATGAGCCCACGAGCGGTCTTGATCCCAAGGCCCGGGCATTATTGAAGCGGCGCCTCACGGACTTGCGGAAACAGGGGAGAACGGTTTTCTTCACATCCCATTCGCTCGCAGACGTGGAGGAGATTGGGGACCGCCTGGCTGTTCTGCATTTCGGTCAAGTTCTGTACATAGGCACGCCCGAAACCCTGAAGACCCACCATGGCACCGCAAGCCTCGAAGACGCCTATCTTCGGTGCATCGGCGCGGACCTTGAAGTCGGGTGCAGTGAGACGTGACGGTATGACGGATTCCCGTTGATCTGGCACAATCTGAGACGGGATTGCCCAAGGACTACATGTGGAAACGACCAGCGCACCCAAGCCCAGCCTCGTTATCGTCGACGATGACGCCCTCATTACTGACACCTTGAGTTTTGTTCTGTCGAGGGATTTCCAAGTGTTCGTGGCGCAGTCGCGGTCCGAGGCGAAGAGCATCATGCGCCAGCTGGACAAGCCCCCGGAACTCGCCTTGATCGACCTCGGCCTCCCCCCGACCCCGCATCGCCCGGACGAAGGCTTCAAGCTCATCACCGAGCTTCTCACCTATTCGCAGACCATCAAGATCCTGGTGCTGTCGGGCCAGAACGATGAGGCGAATGCGCGCCACGCGCGCACCCTCGGTGCCATCGAGTTCATTGCCAAACCCTGCGAGCCGGAGCGCCTCAAGGACATGCTCGCGAAGGCTCTCGTTGCGCGCGAGGCGGAGCAGCGCGCGGGACCCGCCGACATCAAGATCGTGGGGCAGAGCCTGCTCATCCAGAAGCTCAAGCAGCAAATCGCGCAGTACGCCAGCGCGCCTTTCCCCGTGCTGATCGAGGGCGAATCGGGCAGCGGGAAGGAGCTGGTGGCGAATTCGCTGCACCTCCTGTCCGGCTGCGCGGGCAGACCTTTCTACGCGCTGAATTGCGCCGCGATCTCTCCCACCCTGATGGAGCCCACGCTGTTCGGCTACATCAAGGGTGCCTTCACCGGCGCCCAGGCGCCCCGCTCGGGGTATTTCGAAGACGCCAGCGACAGCACGCTATTTCTGGACGAGATCGGCGACCTGCCGCTCGAACTGCAGGCCAAACTGCTGCGGGTCCTGGAAAATGGGGAGTTCCAGCGTGTAGGTGAAACCCAGACACGGGTTAGCAATGCACGAGTGGTTGCCGCCGCGAACAAGGATTTGCGCGCGGAAATGAAGGCGGGGCGTTTTCGCCCCGACCTCTACCACCGACTGTCAGTATTTACCATTTACGCGCCGCCCTTGCGCGACCTGGGGGAAGACAAGCAGTTACTACTCGAGCACTTCGCCGAGTTCTACGCTCGTCAGGCCAGTATGCCACGCTTCCGGCTGGATCCCGCAGCCACCGAACTCTGGCTGCAATACGCGTTTCCGGGCAACATCCGCGAGCTCCGGAATATCTGCATCCGACTGACGACCAAGTATCCCGGCCGGACGGTGGGTCAAGATGAGCTCCAGTCGGAGTTCGACATGGAGAGCTTCTACGGCGATTCGGCCAAGAATGGCGTGGGCGCTCAGGATGCGAAGAGCCTGCTGGACAGCGCCAAGCGCCATCTCCAGTCCCAGAAGAACTTCAACCTCGACGTTTTCCTGCGGATGTGGGAGCAAAGCTATGTGGAGGCCGCGTTGCAGATGACACGCGGCAACCTGTCCCAGGCATCCAAGCTGCTTGGCATCCATCGCACGACGCTCTACAGTCGGATGCAGAACTACGAGCGCGTGGAAGACAAGTAGGCGTTCATCGGGCGCGTGCCGCCGGGGGCGCCGCGTGGCGCAACACAATCCCCCACCATCCCTTGTACTACCAGCATTTCGGACTCGACCGCCCCCCTTTCAAGATCACCCCGGATACCGACTTCTTCTTCACCGGCGGCAATCGTGGGGCAATCCTGGAGGCGCTGCTATACGCGGTAACAGAGGGGGAGGGAATCGTCAAGGTCACCGGTGAGGTCGGAAGCGGGAAGACCATGCTCTGCCGAATGTTGCAGAGCCGTCTGCCGCCCACGGTCGAACAGGTATACCTTGCGAATCCCAACGTCTTGCCCGAGGACATCCTCCACGCCATCGCGTTCGAGCTCGGTTTGCCAGTGGCGCGCGAAGCGAGCCGGATCGAGCTCGTGCATGCGCTGCAAGACCACTTGGTCAGGTGCCATGCCGAGGGTCGCCAGGTCGTGGTCTTCGTGGAGGAATCCCAGAGTATGCCCCTGGCAACCCTGGAGGAGATTCGGCTGCTTTCGAATCTCGAAACTCAGCATCACAAGCTGCTGCAGATCGTCCTTTTCGGGCAACCGGAACTCGATGCAATCCTTGGCCAGCCCGCCATCCGCCAGTTGCGGGATCGAATCGCCCATAGCTTCTCGCTGCAGCCGCTTCGCGCGGAAGAGGTGCGCGAGTACCTTGCCTTCCGCCTGCGGGCTGCTGGTTATCGCGGCCCTGATCTGTTCGCCCCGAAGCTCGTGCGCCACATTGCCGATGCGACGGGAGGACTCAGCCGGCGCGTGAATCTGGTCGCCGACAAAGCGCTGCTCGCCGCCTTCGCGGACAACACGCACACGGTAAAGCTCTCCCACGTTCAAGCTGCAGTAAGGGAGAGCGAATTCAGTCCTCGGATAACGCCTCTGTGGCCCCGCTGGGTAGGTTCCGCAGCTCTGCTCGCCGCAGGCGCCGCAATCGGAGTTGCCGGCTACTGGTGGCTGGGTAGTACGAGAAGTTCGTTGATGGCTCCGCCAACCGCCGCCGTGCCTGCCGCAGCGCCCGCGGCTGGTCACCCGTCTCTCGCTTCTGTGCCGGCTGCAACTCCCGGGGAAACCAAGCCGCAACCACTTGCTGCGAATCGGCCGGCCAAGGGCACCGCTCCGAGTGCACTCCCGGTCTCCGAGATGGATACGCGATCGTCCCCTCCGCCGTCGCTCGAGGTTCCGCAGGCTCACGCCGGAACCGCGGCCATGGCATCGGCACGCATGGCGGCCACTGACCGTTGGCTTGCCAGGGCCACCGAGCGCGCATACACCATTCAGCTCACCCTGGCTGCGAACAACCCCGAAGAGCTCACGCGATACCTCGATCGCATTGGGCAGTTCATTGAAAGCGAACACGTCTTTGTCTACCCGACTCGCCTCAACGACAAGCCGTATCTAGGTGTAGCGTATGGGTCCTTTCCGACCCGCCAGGCTGCGCAGGCCGCGATCAAGGCTTTGCCGGAAACGGTACGAAGCGACCGGCCCTTCGTGCGCTCGGCTTCAGCCATCCGGAGGGAATCACAGCGATCCCTTTAGCCTCGTTAAGCCGCGGGCCACGGGTACCATACTTGCTTTGGCGCCCTCGCGATCGGTAAAGCAGCCATCTCGGGGAATTTCCCCACTGCCACTTTGGCCCCTTAGGCGCGCATGACAAGGGTTTCAGGATTCGCTTTACGTGGCAGCCGAGCCTTTTGGCTCACCGCCGCGGTATCAAAGGTGGGTGTCTCCCTCCTGCTGTCGAGCTGCGCCTACAAACCCGTGATCCCCCAGTCGGATGCGCACCTCACCAAGGAACGTGTGCTCTCGCCCTCCGGTGATGCTCCGCCTCCGGTTAGGTCCAGTGGGAGCTTCCTGCCCCCGCCAAAGGCAGCACCCAAGCCGGCAACGTACAGCGTGGTCGTCAACGAGGTCCCGGTGCGGGAACTTCTGTTTGCGCTGGCGCGGGATACCAAGCAAAACATCGACATCCATCCAGGCTTGAGCGGGCTCGTCACCCTGAACGCCGTGAACGAAACACTGCCCGCGATCCTGGATCGCCTAGCCAAGCAGGTCAATCTGCGCTATCGCCAGGAAGGCAACACGATCATCGTGCAGCCCGACTCGCCGTTTTCCCGAACCTACCGGGTCAACTACGTGAACATGACCCGGGACACAACCTCCACGGTCGGTGCTTCGGTTCAGATCGCAGGGCCGGCCGGATCCGGACAGGGGGGCACAACGGGAGGCGCCGTCGGTGTCGCCGGGGTGTCGGGAGGCGGTACAGGCGGGAATGCGTCGAGCACTACCGTACGCACAACCGCGAAAGGTGATTTCTGGGAGCAGCTGCGGGAGAACATCCGGGCAATCATCTCTTCGAATCGCCAGCTTGCCCAGTCCGCGGACGATCGCGCGGCGCGCGCTGAGGCGCTGCGCGCCGCAAGGGAAGAGCGCGTCGCCCAGGCCGAGGCAGCAAGCAGGGCCGGTCAATCGGCCGCCGAGCTCTTCTCGACCGCTTTCAGTCACCCCACCGCACTTCCCGGAGACATCAAGGACGAGATCGTCATCAACTCCTTTGCCGGAACAGTGACGGTTCTCGCGACCGAACGCGAGCATCGGCTCATCCAGCAATACTTGGACAGCGTGCAGACGGCGGCTCAGCGGGAGGTCCTAATCGAAGCGACGATCGCCGAAGTTACCCTGTTCGACGAGTTCCAGGCAGGTGTGGACTGGAGCGTGATCACGAAGGGCGCACTGAATGTCTCCCAGAACCTTCTGGTGGGCACGCTTGCGACGCCGCCTGCGTTTACGGTCGATTTTGCTACAGGCAACTTCAAGAGCCTGATTCGGGCGCTCGAGCAGTTCGGCAATACCCAGGTGCTGTCGAGCCCGAAACTCATGGTGATCAACAACCAGACCGCGCTCCTCAAGGTAGTGGACAACATCGTGTACTTCACCATCCAGGCGCAGCAGGGGGTGGCTACTGGGGGCGGCGTCATACAGCCGAACACGTTTACCACGACGCCGCAGACGGTGGCGGTAGGTGTCATCCTCTCGGTCACGCCTCAGGTCCACGAGACGGGTCAGGTGACGTTGACCATCCGTCCCACGATCACCCGCATCCTCAATTTCGTGGATGATCCGAATCCCTCCCTCTGCACCACCGGGGCAGCTGGTCTCATTCAGAATTGCATCAAGAATCCCGTTCCCCAGCTGCAGGTACGCGAGATCGAGTCGGTACTGCAAGTCGGCACGGGACAGACCGTTGTCTTGGGGGGTCTGATGCAGGACGAGGTGGCGCGGGACCGAAAGGGCTTGCCCTATCTCTCCTGGTTGCCCGGTGTGGCCGGTACGGCCTTCAGCACCCGGAGCAACAAGACGAAGAAAACCGAGCTCGTCATCTTCCTGAAGCCGACGGTCGTCACCCAAGCGTCGCTGGAATCCGACGACCTCAGGTTCTTCCAGCGCTTTCTGCCGGCCTTGGACAGACCGGAGACTTTGCCTCCGCCGCGCAACAACCCATGAGCCTCTTGATGCAGGCCTTGCAAAAGGCTGCGAAGGAGCGGGAGGGCGCAGCGCAAAGCCAGCCCCAAGCCAGCGTCCTTTCAGGCGATCTGGCCCTCGAGCCCCTCGAAGCGGTTGCACGGCAGGACTCGATGGAGACCGGTGCCGCCGGCCCGCGCAGCCCTGAAGCGCCCAAGCCGGCCCATGCTGCGATCCTAATGCAGGCTAAGGAAGTCCGCGGAGGGGTTGGAGAGCGGCAGCGTGATCATCGCAAGACGCTCTACGCCACCCTGATCGGCCTCGCGGTGCTCGGGTATGCTGCCTATTTCTATATCTCCGTTTTTCACCCTGCCCTGTTTCGCAGGACGCCCGCGGCAGCCGTCGCTGCGGTGAGCCCACCACCTACACCGTCGGTAACGCCACCTGCTGGAGTCCGAGCTGCGGTCGACGCAGCCGCCCCGGCGGTAGCGCCGTCGAGCTCCGCAGGGGGCGCCGAAGAGACGATGAGGCAGCCGGGCACACCACCTCAAGAGAGATCGGCTGCTCGCGCGACGGGCGAACCAAGGCGTGCGATGAAATCAAGTCTAGGTATCCGGCCTTACTCCTCACCGGCGGAGCCCGCTACTCGCCCGCCCGGCGATTCAATCTCGGTGAAACAAGGAGGGGAAACACTCCGTGTCAGCCCGGAACTCGCCGATGCGTACGAGGCGCTGCGACAGGGGCGGTTTCAAGACGCGCGACGCCTTTACGATTCGGTACTGCGGTCGGATCCCCGCAACGTGGATGGTCTGCTGGGCCGTGCCATGGTGGCACAGCAGCAGGGTGACCCAGATCTCGCCACACGCTACCTCTTTCAGGTCCTTCAAGCCGATCCGGCCAACACCCTCGCACAGGGCGGGCTCATCAACCTGATCGGACAGGCCGATCCCCAAAGTGCCGAGTCGAAGCTGAAGCACCTGATTGCTAAGGATCCCTCAGCATTCCTCTACTTTGCGCTCGGTAACGTCTACGCGGATCAGGGGAACTGGCCGGCGGCCCAGGGGGCGTATTTCCAGGCGCATCATCTTCAGCGCGACGACCCAGACTATGCCTTCAATCTCGCGGTCAGTCTCGAGCACTTGAGCCAACCCAAGCTCGCCCTCAACTTCTACCGCCAGGCACTCGATCTGTCCCGGGCATCCGGGCGCGCCAACTTCGATTCGTCGGTAGTCCGCGATCGCATTGCCAGGGTTGCCGCTGGCATCGAATAGGCATGGCAGAACAAAGAAAGAAGCTTCGGCTCGGCGAGCTGCTGGTCCAGTCCGGTCTCATCACGCCCGATCAGCTGCGCATCGCGCTGACCGAGCAGAAGCAGAGCAATGTTCCTTTGGGTCGTCTCCTGGTTCGTCTCGGCTTCGTCACCGAGGGCGCGATCCGAGACATCATGGCCCGCACAATCGGCCAGGAAAGCATCGACCTGACGAAAATCGTCGTCGACGCCGAGGCACTGAAGCTCGTGCCCCAGGAATTCGCGCGCCGACATCGTCTGCTGCCAATCGCGTACGATTCCCAATACCGCGTGCTGACAGTCGCGACCACCGAAATCTTCAACGTGGTCGCCCTTGACCAGTTGCGCGGGCTGCTCGGCCCGCAGATCGAGATCAAGGCGCAGCTGGCCGGCGAGGCGCAGCTCGAAGATTACATCGACCAGTTCTACGGCTTCGAACTCTCGGTCGATGGCATCCTGCAGGAGATCGAGACCGGAGAGATCGACTACACCAGCCTGCAGGCGGGGGGCGACGAGTACACTCAGCCCATCGTGCGGCTGGTGGGTGCGCTGCTGGTGGACGCGGTCAAGCGCGGCGCCTCCGACATCCATTTCGAGCCCGAGTACGCGTTTCTGCGGGTACGCTATCGCATCGACGGCGTGCTCGAACAGGTCCGCAGCTTGCACAAGATGTATTGGGCCGGGATCGCGGTTCGCATCAAGGTCATCAGCGGAATGAACATCGCCGAGACCCGCGCGCCGCAAGATGGCCGAATATCGCTGAACCTCAACGGACGTCCCATCGATTTCCGGGTGTCGAGTCAACCCACGATCTACGGCGAAAACATCGTTCTGCGTGTACTGGACCGAGAGAAGTCGATCATCAACCTGGACAAAATGGGTCTTTCGAACGAGACCCTCGGCAAACTTCAGCTCATGCTGGGGCGCCCCGAGGGCGTCCTCATCCTCACCGGGCCCACTGGGAGTGGCAAGACGACCACGCTCTATTCGCTCCTGTCCAAGTTGAACGTCGAATCGGTCAATATCATGACGCTTGAGGATCCCGTCGAGTACCCGGTGACCATGATGCGTCAGACCTCGGTCAACGAATCGGTGCGCATGGACTTCGCGAATGGCATACGTTCCATCATGCGGCAAGACCCGGACATCATTCTAGTCGGCGAAATCCGCGACCAGGAGACTGCGGAGATGGCTTTCCGTGCCGCCATGACCGGTCACCAGGTATTCACGACTTTGCACACGAATTCCGCCCTCGGAGCCTTTCCCCGATTGCTTGATATCGGCATCGATCCTGCCATTCTCGCGGGAAACATAATCGGTGTGGTCGCCCAGCGCCTCGTGCGTGTACTGTGCCCTGCATGCAAGGAGGCTTACGTGCCCACAGCCGAGGAGCGCAGCGTGCTTGGCATCGCGGACGATCGTCCGATCAAGATATTTCGCCCGGTCGGATGCAGGCTCTGCGGCAACAAGGGCTATCGCGGTCGGATCGCCATCATGGAACTCCTGCATATGGATGCAGACATGGACGAGCTGGTCGCGCGGAGGGCAACGGCCCGTGAACTGCGGTTGACGGCGATGGAGAAGGGCTTTCGCCCACTCATCGACGACGCGGTGGGACGTGTGCTCGAAGGAACGACGAGTCTGATGGAAGTTTCGCGTGCCGTGGACCTCACGGGCCGCCTCCGCTGGATCTAGGTGCTGCCGGAGTACGACCCACTCTGCCTCGCACTCATGCCTGCCTTCCAGTACAAGTCCGTCGACCGCAATGGGCGATCGACCCGAGGGACCCTCGATGCGGTGAACGAGGTCGACCTAGAGTTGCGTCTGCGGCGTATGGGACTCGATCTCATTACCTGCCGGCAACTGGCGGCAGCGGGCGGAATCGGCAGTCGCGGGAGGGTCTCGCGGCGTGACTTGATCACTTTCTGCTACGACATGGAGCAGATAACGCGTGCCGGCATTCCACTCATCGATGGTTTGCGGGATCTGCGTGACGCCGTCGAGACGAGGCGGTTGCGCGAGGTGTTCACCGCGATCCTCGAAGACATGGAGGGCGGAAAGCTCCTCTCCCAGTGTCTCGCGGCTCACCCTTCGGTCTTCAACCAGCTCTTCGTTAGCCTAGTCCATGCAGGCGAGCAGACGGGCAAACTTACGGAAGTCTTCGAGAACCTTGGCTCGGCTCTGCGCTGGCAAGACGAGCTTGCATCTCAGACGATGCGGCTCTTGGCTTATCCGCTGCTCGTACTTGTCGTCGTCCTGGCAGTCCTGGTGTTTCTCTTGGTGTATCTGGTCCCGCAGGTCGTCGGTCTTCTGAAGACGATGGGCGTCGCCATGCCGATTCAGACCCGCATCCTCATCGCGGTCTCGGGTTTCACAGTGGAGTACTGGTATCTATTGTTCGGGGTGCCCATTGCCGGGGCAATGGTTTGCGTCGCAGCGGTAAGCAGCAACCCGCAGGCACGCTTCATCTGGGATGGTCTCAAGCTCCGTGTCCCCGTCATCGGCCAGATCCTTCAGAAGATCATCCTGGCACGTTTCGCGAACTTCTTTGCCCTCATGTACCGCTCGGGGATAACGGTGCTCGATTCGATTAGGACCTGCGAGGACATCGTCGCGAACAAGGTAGTCGCGGAAGGCTTGGTGCGAGCCGGTCAGCAGATCAGCGCTGGCGACAGCCTAACCGAAACGTTCCAGAGCTTGGGTTTGTTCCCGCCCCTTGTGATCCGCATGCTGCGCACAGGGGAGAGCACGGGCGCCCTCGATACGGCGCTGCTTAATATCAGCTACTTCTACACGCGAGACGTCCGCGAATCGGTGGACAGCGCCCTCAAGCTTCTGGAGCCTGCACTCACCCTGGTTCTTGGAGGCATGCTTGCCTTCATCATGTTCGCCGTACTCACCCCGATCTACGAAGTGATCGGTAAGGTGAAAATCTGATCAGGAACGGCGGGAGAGCAAACCATGGCGGGCAAAGTGCTGATCTCCATCGCAGCCGAGCAGGCCACCGCGGCAAGTTGGCGCAGGGGTCGGCTTGGCGCATGCCAGAGCTTTCCCAACGACGAGACCGGCTGGGCCGCTTTCGAAGCGTTTCTCAAGTCCGCAGCAAACGTACCCGCCTACATAATGGTGGACGCGGTCGAGGAGGACTATCGCTTCGAGACCCTTCCGCATACGAGGGGTCGCGACCGCCAGCAGCTGGTTGCGCGAAAGGTGCGACAACTCTACCGCAATACCCCGTACTGCGCAGCATGGATGCAGGGCCGGGACAGCGGAAGACGGAAGGACGATATCTACCTCTTCGCCGCACTTACCAGTCCGGATATGTTATATGGTTGGGTGCAGGCCCTGGCACGCCAGCAAACCCCCTTAGTGGGCATCTACACGCTGCCCATTGTCAGCATTGGACTCACAGAGCGGCTCGGGCTCAAGGCGCAGAACCTACTCCTCGTTTCTCAGCATGCCACCGGGCTGCGTCAGACCATCCTTCGCGACGGCAAGCTGCGCCTATCCCGCTTGACGCGCCTTGAGACTTCGAGCGGCGACGCGAGAGCGAAGGCCTACGCCGAAGAGATTCAGAACACCCGGTTGTATCTGCACGCGCTAAAGGTCATGACGCTGGACGATCACATGACCGTAGTGCTTCTGGACGGGGATGACTCGCTGCGGGAGCTCGCCGAACTCATCCAGAAGCATTTTGTTAACACACAAGTGGAACTCCTGGCACGGGCCAATATCGTCAATCGGATCGGCGTCTCCCCGGGAGCCCTAGCCCATGTCCGAGACGCCCTGCACCTGCACATGCTTGGCGAACGCACCCCAAGCTGCAACCTTGCTCCGGCGGGACTACTCACCGCCTATCACCACTTCCAGGCACGACGGGCGATCTACGGCGCAAGCACCGTCGCCGCGCTGGCCGCAACCATTTGGGTCGGCGCACACCTGTGGCAGCGCAGCGAGCTTAATCTCGAAACCGAGCGGCTGCGCGCCGCGACCTTCGTCGAGCAGCAGCAGTATGAGTCGGTGACCCGACAGTTCCCTAAGGCACCAACGTCTGCCGCCAATCTCAAGTATGCCGTGGAACTAGCCGAGAAAATCCGCAGTGACGCCCGAACACCGGAGCACATGTTCGTCGCGCTCAGTCGAGGGCTGGACGACAGTCCGGCTGTCTATCTGCGCGGCTTGATCTGGAAACACGGACCATCTGATGTCAACAAGGCTTCCCTCAACCCAGTAAGTTCAACGGGCGAAGATCTCGAGGAAGCCATCATCGACGCGGAGATTCGTCCTTTCAAGGGCGACTACCGTTCCGCAATTGCGATGATTGATACGTTCGTTGAGCGATTATCGAAGGAGAGGGGAGTCTCCGCGGTACGCATTGTGCAATTGCCGATCAACGTGAGTCAGACGTCGGTGCTGAGCGGCAATACCGCGAAGGAAACCCAGGTTCAGGCAGCCACCGCCCAGTTCAAGCTCGCTTTGGTCCTAACTCCGGAGAAATGATGTTCTCAATGGTCCCTGTCGCAACGTTCCCGTCGAGCTCGGGCAACTGCGGGGGGCACTCCCGGTGACTGCTCGCGATTTCGTTGCGCTGCGCGGTGCCTTGATGGCGTTGACGACCATCGTCGCGCTCGGGGGGGTGGCCGTTACCTTGACTGCGCGCCTCGTCGATAAAGCGGAACAACAGGTGGAGATCCAGAGCAACGCACTGCGAGAGGCCCGACTCCGATATCAGCGGTCAGGCGAAGAGAAGGACACCATCGCCCAGTATCTGGACGGCTACGAAGAGCTCGAACGCGAAGGGGTGCTCGGCGAGGAAAAACGGATCAACTGGGTCGATGGCTTGCGGTTGGCCAACATCCAGACGGAACTGTTCGGCGTGGACTACGAGATTGGGGTGCAGAAGCCTTATTCCGATCCTCAAGGCTCCACGAGCGGTGCGATCTTGCTACGGCAATCCGAAATGAAGATTCGTCTCCCCTTGCTACACGAAGCAGACCTACTTCGATTTCTCGATGTTCTCGAACGGCAGCGGGTGGGACTGTTCAGGGTCGACAAGTGCGCCCTGGACCGAACCAATTACTCGGGCATGACCCCACGCTACCAACCCAATCTCATCGCCGAATGCCAGCTCAGTTGGATCACGCTGGTCGAGCAGAGCGCCAGGGAGAAGAAGACATGAGACGCATCCATCTTGCGCTGATCCTTACGGTCGCCGCAACTGCCCAGGCGGAGAGCCTGGGTCGCCTGTTCTTTGCGCCCGAGCAGCGGCTGGTACTCGACAACGTCCGAGGTCAGAAACTGAAGATTGAAGAGCGGGCCGAGGAGCCGGTACCCGAGATTGTGAGCCTCAAAGGTGTCATCACGCGGGATGACGGCCAGACCACTGTATGGCTGAATGACCGCGCTGTGAGCGATCACCGAACCACGGGGGGCGTAACGATTCGTCCCAAGGGTTCGGCGTCGGATCCGGTGCTTTTCACTCTGCCTCAGGCTGATCGGGCGGTGAGTCTGCGCGTCGGACAGAATCTCGATGTGGCGACGGGTCAGGTCGTCGAACCCTACAGTCCGAAGGCTGCGGAGATGAAGCGTGCGTTGGCCGCGAGCCGGGGCAAGATGCCAACCGAGAAGCAGTCGGAGGAAGGGACAGCGCCGTCCCAGTCGGGCGTAGAACGAAGCGCAGATGCAACGAATGCAGCCAATGCCAGCAGCGTGCGGACGGTGCGGCAGCTGCCACCTCGGCATGGTGCTGTGGAGGCGGAAGGCCCGGCGTCGTTAGCAGATCGAGTACCGTAGAGCACTAATGACAGAACAGGCGCAACCACCCGTTGTGTTTGGACGCGAACGGGGTATCGCACTGCTGGCCCTGTTAGCCCTCGTTGTGCTGGGGGCAACCCTCGCCCTGCTCGCCATGAGCAATCCGAGGCCATTGGAACTCGAGCGGGACCAGGTGACAAACAAGGCGCTAGCACAGGCGAAGGAGGCGCTGATCGCGTTCGCCGCGAGCTACCCTGACACCCACCCCAATCATGTTCCTGGCTACCTTCCCTGTCCAGATCGGGCGGGTGCGAATCCTGAAGGGTCGGAGGAACCCAACTGTGATCCGATGAATGTGACGGTCATTGGGCGATTGCCCTGGAAGAAGCTTGGTATGGCGCCGCTTCGAGACGGTTCTGGCGAATGTCTTTGGTATGCAGTATCAGGAACATTCAAGAACAATCCCAAGACGGAACTCATGAATTGGGACATCCTCGGTCAGATCGAGGTTTATGGTCCCGACGGAGTTACCCTTCTCGCGGGATCCCAACCGGAGAACCGGGCGGCAGCGGTGATCTTCGCGCCCGGCGTCGCCCTCGGACAGGAGCGCCAGCATGACCAATTGCCGGGCACCATCTGCAGCAAGGATTACGTGCCCGCCCGGTTCCTGGAAGCGATTGGTACACTAAACAATGCCGCAGTCAACAGCACGCCTGGGGCCATAACCAAGTTCATCGCCGGTGACGAAGGCGCGGCATTCAACGATCGGCTGTTGTTCGTTACGCCGGCCGAGATCTTTGCCGCTGTCGAAAAGAGACATGACTTTCCGGCGATCGTCGCGCAAAACGTGGCGGAATGCCTCGTGAACTATGTGAAGAACAACGGGAATTGGTCGGGCGGCGACTTTCGGTTTCCCTGGGCGGCACGCGTCGAGGATGTCACCATCTACGACGACACTGCAGATCGAATGTCGGGCCGATTTCCGGTCCTGGCCAATGACACAAGTGGTGCGAACCCGGGAACGTCTCTCATCACCTACTGCCCCGATCAGAAGAACTGGTGGTCAAACTGGAAGGAATACCTCTTCTACGCGCTTAGCGCGGACTTTAAACCCACCCCAACTCCAGCACCCCCGGTTCGGACGTTACCCATCACCTGTGGTTCCAGCTGCCTTCAGGTGAACGACAGCGGAGGCCAGGTCGCAGTTGTGATGTTCGCCGGCAGACCCCTCCCCGGTCAGACCCGCGCGACCGTGGCTGACAAGGGGAATCTCGCAAACTACCTTGAAGGCCGCAACCGCGCCAACCATCCCAATGCGTTGGGCAGCGCCAACTACGAGGCCAGTGCCTGCAGCACCACGTTCAATGACGTGCTCCACTGCGTAAGACTAGATGGGACGGGCAGACCAATCGCGGCAGCCTGCCCAGGAGCACCAATTAAAGAAAGACGGTGCAACTTCCAGTGAGAACCGCGGGCGTGTTATCCGCCACTTGCCAGCCGCGACTGGTGCAGCGTGTGCGCCCGATGCTCGGCTTTACGCTCGTCGAAATGGCGGTGGTCCTCGTGGTGGTATCGCTCGTTCTCGGAAGCCTGCTTGTCCCTCTCGCGAGTCAGGTCGAGCAACGCAGGATCGAAGGCACAGAGCAGACCCTCGAGCAAGCACGCGATGCCGTGCTCGCGTTCGCGGCTGTGCGGGGTCGCCTGCCCTGCCCGGCCGATGCCACGGGCGGCCAGGAAAAGGTCACGATGGCAACGGGCGCATGTGCCTCCAATCCCGGATTCCTCCCTGCGGTAACCTTGGGATTGAGCCCGGTCGATGCGGAAGGCTACGCGCGGGATGGTTGGGGACTCCAGCAGAACCGGGTTCGGTATGCGGTTCGCAGCGCGACGGTTAACGGTGTCAGCGACGTCTTCACGAAGACGGGCGGCATCAAGACCGCCGGCATGCCTAACATCAATGCGTTCAGCGATGCGAATGGCCTCCTTTACGTCTGCAATACGGCCGGAGGCGCGAGCGCTTCGGGTTGCGCGAATGCCCAGTCGACTCTAAGCAGCGAAGGCGTCGCAGTGATCTGGTCGGTGGGCGCGAACGCAGCGACCGGCGGTGTAAGCGCAGACGAGCTCGAGAACCCCAATCCGAACAGCGCGGGAAATCTCGACCGCGTCTTCGTGAGTCGCCCGGCGGGCTCCGTCGCCGGAGCGGAGTTCGACGACCAGATGGTGTGGATCACACCGCCAATCCTGTTCCAGCGAATGATCGCCGCGGGTCAGCTTCCCTGACTCCTGGGTGCGAGTTCGAAACAGACCTCCCCCCCCTCGTTGTTGGCGATTGAAAGACGATATCCGAACCATTCTGCCTGTCTGGCGGCCTGATACAGACCGATACCGAGTCCCGTCTGGGACTTGACGGGACCGGCGAAAAGAGCCTCCGCAACTGAGGGGCCAATAGGGCTGCCATTGTCCCGCACCTGCAGAGAGTGCATCTGGCCACCGCCCAAAAGCGTCGCTGAGACTCGCAGGCCCGGCTCGTTCTTTGCCTTGTTCAAGGCGTTCTCTATCAGGTTCTCCGCAACGCTGTTGAATAGGTCACCCGGCAGTTCGCCTTCCAATTTCGAAGAACCGAGTGAGAACGCGACGTTGCGATCTGCATAACGCTGCCTGATCTGCTCCCACCATGTGGCGGCGTCCACCATTTCGGTCGGTGACTGGTTCGGAGCCTGAAGCTTGTCGAGCGTTGCCTGCAACCGCTGGGCGATCTGCGGGAGCTGCCTCTGCATGAACCCCTGCAGCTTCCCCGGTTCGTGCCCGTTGCTGTGCTCCACCGCCGAGCAAAGCGACTTCAGCGACTGTAGTAGGTTCTTCACGTCGTGCGTCAGGCGTGCCCCGGTCTCGAAGATTGCCTGGTGGTAGGCGTTCTGGCGCTGCTGATGCTCGCGTTGCTTCGCCTCATAGAAGTATCCGAGAAGATGCGCCAGCAACTTGAGATGAACCATGAGAGCGGGACTCAGCGACCAGCTCGTGTAGATGTCGAGATCGAGTTCTTTGAGCGCGAACTCGGCATGGAATTTTGATCTAGCTCCCACGTGCCCGTCGCCGTTTGCCGTGCGCCAGGCGACGCCGGCAACCCACGGAAGATCTGACATATCTTCCAAGGCAAGAGCGAGAAACCGCGCGGAATTGGTCTCGCGCTGGGCATGCTCGGCAAGGTTCCGCATCCAGACCTCGAACGGAAGTCCGATGGTTAGGAAGTAACGCGACACAAGGTATTTCACCCCGCTAAAGCCGCCATGGGGGTTCCAGAGCCAGCTTAGCAACAGCAAGAGCAGCGCAATCACGAACAGCGTCTGCGCCAGTGCACTCGGGTAGTCACCGCTGCTAAGGACCTTGATGACGAAACTCCCGAGCACGAGGGCAGCCACCAGCAGGAAAAGCAGTACGCTGTAGAGGAGATCCACCGCCATGGGTTCCGATGCACGGTCGGCCTGAACCTTGATCGGGAGGACACCGAGCAGCACAAGCGGCAACACAAAGCGCACGAACAGCAAAACGACCTGCGGGAACCGTTCGCCGTCGAAGAGCTGTGGGACCACCCACATGAGAAGTACGGCAAGCAAGTACAAGGCAGCAATGAAGCCCACGGCCCGCTGCGCACCACGACGACCGCCGACGACGTTACCCCCGATCAGCGCAAATAGCACTGCAATCCATAGGGCCATCAACCACCAGCTGCTCCACACCACGAACAAGAGGCCTACCGCGACGACAACGAAGGCCTGAAATGCATTGAGGTTCCGGTCGCCTAGCCAGACGGGTTGCCAGAGCAGGAAGAATCCGAAGTGCGCGAGCAAGAAAGCCCGGGACCACCACTGCTGGATCCCGAATGCAAGGGAGGCATGGAGTGCCAGCAGCATGAGCCCCAGGAAAAGCGGCGCGCGGCGGCGCGTGAACGGCAACTGGGAGTATGGATGTTGCGTGGTCAAGGTGTTGCGCGAAAGTGGAGTCGCTTCGGGGAGTGATCCGGTCCCTTGAGTTGAACCGCTATACTCTTGCACTCCTTCAGCAATCGGTGTTCCAGATGGTGGCCCAAATCATGACGATCGGACGCTTCGTCGTACTTGAGGCCTGGCGTGCCCGAATGTCGGGCATCATTGCAGTCGCCTTATTTCTGGCGCTTGGTACCAGCCTTTTCGTCAAGGAGCTCGCGATTACCGAAAGCGGACGCGTCCAGATCGCCTTCCTGTCAGCGCTGGCGCGCCTCGCCGCGGTCTGCGTCACCGCTTTGTATGTGGTTAGCACCATGGCGAGGGAATTCAACGATCGCGTCGTTGACCTCACGGTGTCCCTCGAGCTGCCGCGAGCAGCCGTTGTCCTCGGCAAGTTCGTCGGCTACGCAGCAATGGCAGTCGTCATCGGTGCCGCCGCTGGGACGGTGCTTTCGCCGTTCGCAGGCGGCGCCGGGCTCTTGGTTTGGACATTCACGCTGATACTAGAACTGTGGATCGTGGTCGCGATGAGCCTCTTTTGCATTATCACCTTCAATCAGGTCATGCCCGCGGCGAGCTTCGTCGTCGCCTTCTACGCGCTCGCCCGTTCGATCGGCGCGCTCCAGCTCATCAGCGCTTCCCCGCTGGTCGCTGACCAAAGCCTCGCACATCGCTTCATGGATTGGACCCTCGACGTGCTTGCCTACCTCCTGCCCAATCTGGACCGCTTCGGTCAGACAGTGCTGCTCTACGACGACCACGCCCATCTCGCGAACATCGCGAGCCTTTTAGGGCAGACCCTGGTCTACGTACTGCTCTTGATATGCGCTGCACTGTTCGACTTCTACCGCAAGAACTTCTGACCTCGGAATGCGCAAGAACCAACAGCGGTCCTGGAGAGAGATTCCCGGGTCAGTAGTAACCCTGATGGGAATTGCTTTGATCTTGCAGCTCGCTTGGCACGCCAATCAGCCCCGCCCGTTAGCCAAGGCGGAGGACCTTGGCGCGCCACCCCCGGCCCTCGCACTGCACGCTGCCAGCCTGGGCGATCCCGTTTTTCTCAGCTACCTCCTACTTCTCAGATTGCAGGCGTTCGATAACCAACCCGGAATCAGCATACCCTTCAAGGATCTAGACTACGCACGTGTGATCGAGTGGCTCGATGCTTCCCTGGCACTCGACCCCGCAAGCCAGTATCCGCTGCTGCTGGCGGCGACCGTCTATTCCCAGGTACCCGACGAAGCGAAGAGAAAAGAGATGCTCGACTTCGTATATCGGCGCTTCCTTGACGACCCAGTCCACCGCTGGCAATGGCTTGCGCACGCATCTGTCATGGCAAAGCATCGGCTGAACGACCTCCCCCTTGCTCTCAAGTACGCGCAGGCCATTGCGGACCACGCTTCCGATCCCACCGTCCCCTCCTGGGCGCGACAAATGCACATCTTCCTGCGCGCGGAGATGGGCGAGCGCGAGGCTGCCAGAATTCTCCTCGGCGGCCTGCTGGCAGGCGGAACCGTTCGGGACCCTAACGAAACGGCGTTTCTCCTTCAACGCCTGCAAGAACTCGAGAACGCCGAAAAGTCGCCAGTTGAGCCGAAGAATTGACGCTTGCGAAGCGTGTGAATGCTCCACATTTGTCTGCCTGCCGCGTCCAGTTTGATCAATTCGGTCGCCCTGATCGGTGCATTCAGTTGCCTTCTGGTGACGACGCAAATGCTGCGTCGAACTCGCGTCGAGACTCGTAGCAGTCTCGGCATGCCGTTTGCTAAGTCGGCTTGACGAACTCTGTACCTCGGGACGGAAACATGACAAGACAGTCCGGCTTCACGCTGATCGAGATCGCGATCGTGCTGGTCATCATTGGTCTCCTGCTCGGCGGAATTCTGAAAGGCCAGGAACTCATCACGGGCGCCAAGGTGCGCAATCTGATCTCCCAAGTCGACGGCGTGAAGGCGGCGTTCTTCGGTTTCCAAGATCGGTATCGCGCGTATCCTGGAGACTACAGTCAAGCCGTAGCCAACATCGCCGGTGTGGTCGCCACGGGCGATGGTAACGGTAACGGGCGGATAGAGACGGCAGCCGCAAGCGGCAAGTGCTGCGACGAGAGCGTGCTCGTCTGGGATCATCTTTCCCATGCTGGCTTCATTACCGGCACCTATACCGCCGTTCCGACAGGGACCACTCCGAGCAATTCGAGCAATCCGAGCAATCCCTACAACGTAATCATCCAGCTCGCTTATGACATGGATTACTCCGATGGAGCGAGTGCCGCCGACACCGCTACCGTTCCACGGCACAACGTCAAGACGGGAAATCAGATCCCCGTCGAGATCATTGCCGAAGTGGATCGCAAAGTGGACGATGGCAGAGCAAACACCGGCGGATTCCGTGGCTCCATTTACAACAATCTAAACGGAGGTGGTGGAACTTCGGGAGACAAGTGTTGGGATACCTCCCCAGGCAACGTAGGTGCTTGGCGGGTGACCAGTGGGATAAGCAATTGCGGCGGTGCTAGCCTCCTCTGAACCAGGTCATAGAACCTATAGAACAATGCCCGCAACTGTGCGGGCTTTTCTCTTGCCCACCGCGGCCCTTGCATTCTGGCGGCATAACTAGAATCTGCAGGCAGACCCCGGTGCAATCGCCTCACCTCAGGCAATGGAAGGTCAGGAGTCAATCAGCCCTGAAGCAGCCGGATCTCGGCGGCCGCCAGGGCTTCTTGGGTCCCCAGCAGAACCACCACGTCGCCCTCCCCGAGCAAGGTCTCTGAGGATTGGAGAGCGCTCCGCGCTGAGCGGTTTCGCACCGAAGCCACTTCGACGCCTGCGCCCTCGAGGTCGAGGTCTTCGAGCCGGCGTCCTATGGCAAAAGCCCCCTGTGGCAGCACAAAAGATCGCAACTGCGGCAAAGCCGCACTCGAGCCACCTTCCAGTGCTTCGGGCGTGTCGGTTGCCCCCCGAAAGAAACCTCGGAACAGACTATACTGTTGCGAACGGGTCTTCCGGATGCGACCCATCACTCGGCTGAAGGGAAGCCCAATGTGCATGAGCGTCTGCGCTGCCAACATCAGACTGCCTTCTAGAACCTCCGGCACTACCTCCGAGGCACCAGCATCCTTGAGGCGTGCAATATCAGTCGCATCCCAGGTTCGGACGATCACCGGAAGGTCGGGGCGAAGCTCATGGACATGACCCAATATCTTGAGCGCAGACGTTGTGTCTGCATAGCTCACGACCAGCGCCTGGGCACGCAGTAAGCCGGCCGCAATCAACACCTCCCGTCTCGCCGCATCGCCAAACACCACACTTTCTCCCGCCGCGGCTGCCTCGCGGACTCGGGTCGAGTCGAAATCGAGTGCGATCATGGGGATGCCTTCCTGGTCTAGCAGTCGCGCAAGGTTCTGACCGCTGCGTCCATAGCCGCAGATGATAACGTGTGCGTCTCGGCTCATGGATTGGACCGCGATGTTGTGCACTTGCATCGCCCGATTCATCCACTCCGACGCACTGAAGCGGCGAGCGAGCCACGCGCCGCGGTCGACGGCGAAGGGCGCAACAATCATGGACAGCAGCATCACCGCGAGGATGATCTGAGGCGTGGTATCTCCGGGAAGCGCACTTTCAGTTGCGGGCTGCAGCAAGACGAACCCGAATTCGCCGGCGGCTGCGAGCGCGAAGCCAACCCGCAAGGCTACCCCTGTGTCGCTCCCGGACAGCCGCGCAAGCATCACAATGACGCCCCCCTTCGCTAACAGGTAGACACCAAGTAGTACAACGACGAGCAGCAGATGATCAACTACCACTCTGAGATCGAGCGCCATGCCCACGGTCACGAAAAACAAGCCTAAGAGAACATCCCGGAAGGGCTTGATGTCATCTTCAACCTGGAGGCGGTACTCGGTCTCCGAGATCAGCATGCCGGCGAGAAATGCACCCAGGGCGAGAGAGAGCCCCGCGAGGTCCGTGACCGCGGCAAGTCCGATCGTGATGAGGAGGACGTTCAAGACGAAGAGCTCCGGCGACTTCTGTCGGCTGACCAGATGGAACCATGACCGCATCACCCGCTGCCCAACTAGCAGCAGGAGCACGAGCACGAGCACGCCCTTCAGTATGGCGAAACCGAGCTCCCGCGCCAGCTGGTCCGCCGGCACCGCCAAAGCCGGTATCACGATCAGCAATGGGACGACGGCGAGATCCTGAAACAGGAGAACGCTAATGATCTGCCGGCCGTGAAGTGTTCCGAGTTCCTGCCGCTCTACGAGAGACTTTGCGAGGATCGCTGTGGACGACATCGCGAGCGCCCCACCCAGGACTATACCCGTGCGCCACCCGAGCCCGAAGACAAGTGCGATTCCTATTACGACTAACATACACGCAGCGACCTGGGCCGATCCGAGACCGAACACCATGGAACGCAGAGTCGTGAGCTTTGGCAGACTGAACTCCAGGCCGATCGTGAACATGAGGAACACGACACCGAACTCGGCGAGATATCTTGTTTCGGCAGAGTCTGGAATCCAGGCGAGGGCATGGGGTCCGATTAGCGTGCCAACCAGAAGATATCCAAGAAGGGGTGGGAGGCCGAACTGCCGACACGCCACCACCATCGGTACGGCGACAGCGAGAAGAACGAGAACCACCTGCAGGGAGTCGTGCATTCGGGGAAGCCGGTCACTGCGCCACGGATCCATTAGTGCGGATGGCGTTGGCATCGCACTGGTGGGAGCGATCCTAGAACTGATAACATTTTGAAATTTACCACAAACGCTGAAGGTGCCCTTTGCAACCCGCGGTTTCCATCCACAATGCTTCTTCTCAGGCGCTGGAACTGGCTCGCCAGGTCTTGCGAATCGAGTCGGAGGCCGTGGCAGGCCTCATTCCACGTATCGATGAGAGGTTTCTGGCAGCGCTGGAGCTCGTTCTCAAGTGTCGCGGGCGGGTCGTAGTGAGCGGTATTGGGAAGTCAGGACACATTGCCCGGAAAATCGCCTCCACCCTTGCAAGTACCGGTACTCCCGCGTTTTTCGTCCACCCTGCTGAGGCCAGCCACGGAGACCTCGGCATGATCACGCGTGACGACGTCTTCATCGCTCTTTCCAACTCCGGGGAGAGCGCGGAACTTCTCACGATTGTCCCGTTGATCAAGCGTCAGGGCGCGAAGCTCATCACGGTGACGGGAGATGCGCACTCTTCGCTCGCGAGGGAAGCCGACGTTCACCTCGATGCCGGCGTTTCCGAGGAAGCTTGTCCGCTCGGGCTCGCACCCACTGCGAGCACCACCGCCGCCCTTGCCTTGGGGGATGCGCTCGCGGTGGCGCTCCTCGACGCGCGAGGCTTCGGCGTCGACGACTTCGCCCGTTCCCATCCCGGTGGCAAGCTCGGCATTCGCCTGCTCACACGGGTTCGCGATGTCATGCGAAGCGGAGAGGCGCTGCCTGCCGTACCGGATTCTGCAACTCTCGCCGAGGCGGTGCTCGAGATTTCCCGGAAAGGATTGGGGATCACAAGCGTGCTCAGAGAAGACGGAAGGCTGGTGGGCGTCTACACCGACGGTGACCTGCGACGCTCGCTGGAACGGCATGTGGACTTTCGCACCACGCGCATCGCGGAGGTTATGACTCGCCACCCCCGCACGGTCAAGGCAGAGCGTCTCGCGGCGGAAGCCGTGCAGATTATGGAAGACAACCGCATCAGCCAGTTAATTGTGGTGGACGACGATGACCGGCCGGTGGGCGCCCTGAACATGCACGATCTTTTCCGCGCCAAAGTCATCTGAGTGCAAGATGTCCCTCAGTCAGCTCTACGACCAGGCGCGCCGGATCCGTCTCGTGATGTTCGATGTGGACGGCGTACTCACCGACGGCAGTCTCTTTATCACCGATAGCGGCGAGGAGTTCAAAGCGTTCTACAGCCAGGACGGTCACGGAATGAAGATGCTGAAAGCGACGGGCATCGAGCTCGCGATCGTTACCGGGCGCACCTCCCGCAGCGTGACCCTGCGCGCGCAGAACCTCGGCGTTGGTATCCTCTACCAAGGAGTGGAGGACAAGCTCGCCGTGTTCGAGGAAGTTCTCGCAAAGTGCGGTCTAGGTCGCGAGGCGTGCGCGTTCATGGGTGATGACGTGGTTGACCTGCCGGTCATGAGCCGCTGCGGGCTTGCGTTTGCGGTGCCCGATGCGCCACCGCTCGTGAAAAGTCGCGCCCACTACGTCACCCGCCAGCGTGGTGGCCGGGGCGCTGTTCGGGAGGTTTGCGAGATCATCATGCACGCACAGGGGACTTTCGACGCTCAGATGCAACAGTATCTTCGATGAAGGGGCGAGTTGCCGCCAGGGCGACAGCGTGGTTTCCGCTACTGCTGCTCGCTTTGATGACAGGACTCTCTTTCTGGTTGGAACAGATCGTCAGCTCGGCGGCACCGGTCCGCGATTCCGGCGCGCGCCACGATCCTGACCTCATGCTTCAGTCCTTCAGCGCCGAGAAGCTCGGCCGGACGGGTGCACCGATCTACACGCTCACCGGCACGAGGCTGTTACGCTACGCCGACGATCAGACGGCTCGGGTGGACGATCCGCGCTTCGTGCATATCGGCGAAGGCGGGGTCCAGACGGCGATTACTTCGAAGTACGGAACCGTTTCGGGCAACGGCGATAACGTCTACTTCACGGACGACGTAAGTGTCGTGCGGAGCCCGTACAAGGACCGCAGTGAACTCACGCTGGAGACCAGCTACTTGCAGGTGACGCCGGAACTCGGGCTCGCGCGCACGGACCAACCAGTGACAATCCGGGACGCGAGTACAACGGTTACTGGCGTTGGCTTAGAATTGCGCCATGAAGATCGCATCGTCACCCTCCTGTCCCACGTCAGGGGGTACTCTCTGCCGCCGAAGTCTGCGAGCCCGCACGCCCGCTAGTCGACCGTACCTCAGCTCGATCTTCGCGACCGCACTGGCTCTCGTCGTCGGCATCACGCCGCTGCCCGGTTCAGGAGAGATCAGCGATCGCGATAAACCCATCAACCTCGAAGCGGACCGCATGGAGATCGACGACGCGAAGAAAGTGGCAACCCTTACCGGCAACGTCGTCGTTTCCCAAGGGACGCTGACGATCCGGTCGGACCGCATGGTCATCACCCAGGATGCGGCGGGCTTTAATAAAGGGGTGGCATTTGGCAACCCCGTAACCTTCCGCCAGAAGCGGGAGGGGTTCGACGAGTATATCGATGGGCAGGCGCAGCGGATGGAGTACGACGGCCGGAATGAGACGCTGGAGCTCTACGACAAGGCGGTCGTGAAGAAAGGCGCCGAGGAAGTGCGAGGAAACTACATCTCGTATAACTCCCGAACCGAGTTCTATCAGGCAATCGGAAGCAGTAAGGACGGCACTGGCAAAGAGGGCGCGGGACGTGTTCGTGCGGTGATCGTCCCTAAGAAGAAGTCCGAGGAAGGCAAGACGTCCGCCTCCCCTTCAGTGACCTCACCTCCGAGCGCCGTTCCGCTGAAGCCGTCCGCGGACCTCGCTCGTCCTCTGGAACGGTAGCAATGGTGTCCCCCGCGGTTTGGCGGCCCCCGGGCCGACCATTCACGTCGTCCCCGTGCCCAGCGATGAGCGAGCTCCGCGCGGAGGGCCTCCGAAAGCGGTACAAGTCCCGCACAGTCGTACGTGACGTGTCCCTCGAGGTGCGGAGCGGCGAAGTCGTGGGTCTCCTTGGCCCCAATGGAGCCGGCAAGACCACCTGCTTCTACATGATGGTCGGCTTGGTGCGCGTTGATGGTGGAGAACTTGAGCTCGACGGCAATCGGTTGACGCACATGCCGATGCATGAGCGCGCACGGCTTGGTCTCTCCTACCTTCCCCAGGAGGCGTCCATCTTCCGCAAGCTTACGGTCGCAGAGAACGTCGAGGCGGTGCTCGAGCTGCAGGATCTCGACCGCGAGGATGTGAAGGCGCAAGCGGACGACCTGCTGCGCGATTTGCACATCAGCCACCTTCGGGACAGCGCCGCCGTCAGCCTCTCGGGTGGCGAAAGGCGTCGCACGGAGATTGCCCGCGCGCTCGCGACCCGGCCTCGCTTCATCCTACTCGATGAGCCCTTCGCCGGCATTGACCCGATCGCGGTGCTCGATATTCAGAGGATCGTCCAGTTTCTGCGCGAGCGTGATATCGGCGTGCTCATTACAGATCACAACGTCCGGGAGACTTTGGGGATCTGCGATCGCGCTTACATTATCAACGAGGGCACGGTCCTCGCTTTCGGCACGCCGAAAGAAATCGTTTATAATGAAAGTGTTCGGAAAGTCTATCTCGGGGAGAATTTCAGGCTATAATTCAATGGGTTGATTAGTAGCCGCAAGATCTGAGCCACACGCGCTTCCGGGCCAACCCCGGCCGGCGCCTCCTTCGAAAGCCAAGAGCGGGCGCAGCATTGTCCCAAACTTATGAAACATACGCTCCAACTCAGGCTATCCCAACACCTCACCCTCACCCCTCAACTCCAACAGTCCATTCGGCTTCTCCAGCTCTCTACGTTGGAGCTCAACCAGGAATTGGAGCGGTTTCTGCAGGAGAATCCGCTGCTGGAACGGGAGGACGACAGCGAGTCGGAACAGACGTCCGAAGAAGGAAGCTTTGCGCAGCCTGACTTCGCCAGCGCAGAGCGCCCATCGCGAGAGGAAGCCGAGACACCCTCCGTCCCGGAGACGCCCGAATACGACGCAGAGGCCCGCGCGGAACACGACTGGATGGACGACGACGGCGGGTCGTACGGTACGCGCGACGATAGTGAGGAACCGGAGTACCCCCAGCTACCCGCGACGTCTTCGTCCCTTCGCGAGCACCTCCTGTGGCAGCTCAACCTCACCAATCTGCCCGAACGTGACAGGCGCATCGTGGCGATGCTGATCGACATGCTCGACGATGATGGCTACCTCGGCGGCAACCTCGAGGAGCTCGCGGAACTCCTGCCAGCTGAGCTCGAGATCGATATCGAGGAACTTCAGATCGCGCTCCGGTACCTACAGAATATGGAACCCGCTGGTATCGGGGCGAGAAGCCTGGGTGAATGCTTGGTGTTGCAGCTTGAAGCGCTCCCGGAGGGGACCCCCTTTCGCAAGGAGGCAATCCAGACCGCCAAGTACTATCTCGAAATCCTCGCCGCCAAGGACTACGGCAAGCTCAAGAAGCTTCTCCATTGCGACGACAACGTGCTGCGCGGAATCCAGAACCTGATCGTCAGCCTGAATCCCCGGCCTGGTTCCAGCTATGGCAATCCAGAGACTCGATACGTCGTTCCGGACGTTATCGCGAAGAAGGTAAAAGGCACGTGGCTTGTCTCCCTCAACCCGGACGCGATGCCGAAGCTTCGCATCAATCGCATGTACGCGGACATTCTTTCCCGTAATCGAGACGCGAGCTTCCAGCAACTTGCAGGGCAATTGCAGGAAGCGAAATGGCTCATCAAGAATGTGCAGCAGCGATTCGACACCATCCTGCGCGTGTCCCAGGCGATTGTCGATCGGCAGCGACACTTCTTCGAGCACGGCGAAGTTGCGATGCGACCACTGGTGCTGCGTGAAATTGCGGAGACCCTGGGGCTGCACGAGTCGACAGTATCTCGGGTCACGACGCAGAAGTTCATGTTCACGCCGCGTGGCATATTCGAACTAAAGTACTTTTTCGGCAGCCATGTGTCGACCGAGACCGGTGGCGCCTGTTCCGCCACCGCGATCCGGGCCCTTATCAAGCAACTGGTCGGTGCCGAGAATTCGAAAAAGCCGCTATCCGATAGCCAGATCTCGGAAATCCTCGGCCAGCAGGGCATCGTGGTGGCTCGGCGTACGGTCGCCAAGTACCGGGAGTCCCTGCAGATCCTGCCGGTGAATCTGCGCAAGTCCATCTGAAGCTGAGCCAAGAAACAGGAGACAGCATGAATCTCAATCTCACCGGTCATCACGTCGACATTACGCCTGCCCTCCGCGACTACGTGACTAACAAGATCGAGCGCATTAGCCGTCACTTTGATCAGGTGATCGATGTCAGTGTGATTCTGTCGGTGGAGAAGCTTAAGCGGAAGGCGGAGGCAAACGTGCACGTGAGCGGAAGAGACATCTTTTGCGAAACTGACCATGAGGACATGTACGCCGCGATCGATGCCCTGGTGGACAAGCTTGATCGTCAGATTCTCAAGCACAAGGACAGGAACGTCGTTCGTCGGAACGGTCCCGCGCTCAAGCATCAGGCGTGATCGGCTGCGATATACCTTTGCGCCCTGCTTTCTGATCGCCCGTCCGATCCGATAACTTCGTTCCGGCCAAGTTGCATGAAGAGCAAGGCGTTGACGCTCCTCTCCAAGCTCTTGCCACTGACCAACGTGGCGCTCGACCTCGACGCGACCAGCAAGAAGCGCGTCTTCGAGCAGGCAGGTCTCGCGTTCGAAAACCATCAGCAAATTCCCAGCAGCGAGGTCTTCGATAGCCTATTTGCCCGTGAGAAGCTGGGGTCGACCGGGCTTGGCCAAGGGGTCGCAATTCCGCATGGCCGAATCAAGGGGATACGCGACGCGGTCGGGGCGTTTCTGCGCCTCACCACGCCTGTGCCATTCGACGCGCCAGACGGCAAACCGGTCAAGCTGGTCTTCGTGCTGCTGGTACCCGAACGCGCGACCGACCTGCACCTGCAGATCCTTTCCGAGCTCGCTCAGCTCTTCAGCGACAAGGCAATGCGCGAGGAGTTGCTTGCGGCCACGAGCGCCGAGGCTGCGCACAAGCTAATCGTCGAGTGGGAGCCCCATGCCCCGGGTCACCGTAGCCCAACTATTTGAGGACAACCGCGAGCGGCTCAAGCTCAGCTGGGCGGCTGGCAGGGATGGCTCCAGCAACGAGCTTTCTACCGAACTGCTCAACGCCTCGACCAAGGGTCTGATCGACCATCTAAATGTCATTCACCCGAACTGGATCCCCGTTCTGGGTGTGAAGGAAACCGAGTACCTATCGCGTCTTGATCCTGTCGTGGCGCGCCAGTCGCTGCAGGATCTTGCCGCTAGCGGGCCGATGTGTCTCTTCGTCTCGGACGGCCGGCCTGCCGACCCCGATCTTTGTGCCATGGCGGAGGCGCACGGCATCCCCGTGCTGCTCTCCCCGGTTCCCAGCATCCAGCTAATGTGGCTGCTGCGTCCCTATCTTGCCCGATTGCTATCGGAGTTCGTGACGCGCCATGGGGTGTTCCTGGACGTGCTGGGCATGGGAGTGCTGATCACTGGAGAAAGCGGCGTAGGCAAGAGCGAGCTCGCCCTCGAACTGATCAGCCGTGGCAGCGGGCTCGTTGCCGACGACGTGGTAGAGCTCTACCGGATCGGGCCGGATATTCTCGAAGGCCGTTGCCCGCCGCTCCTCCGGGATTTTCTCGAGGTCCGCGGACTCGGCATGCTGAACATTCGCACCATCTTCGGCGAGACCGCGGTGCGCGTCCGCAAGAACCTCAAGCTGATCGTCCAGCTGGAGAAACCCGTTGCGGGCATCATCCCCGGCCTCGAACGACTGCCGCTCAACGCGAGCTCCGAGATCATTCTCTCCAACGAAATCCGCAAGGTACAGCTCCCGGTAGCGGCTGGCCGCAACCTCGCGGTGCTCGTGGAAGCGGCAGTCCGAAATACCGTGCTCCAATTGCGCGGCTACGACAGCACGCGCGAGTTCATCCGCCGCCACGAAGAACACCTGGACGGCAACAAGTAACGCCGCCCCGCTTCTACCCGATGCAACTCATTCTGGTTAGCGGCCTGTCCGGCTCCGGCAAAAGCATCGCGCTGCACATGCTCGAGGACAGCGGCTTTTATTGCGTGGACAACCTGCCCGCCGTGCTGTTGCCGGACGTGGTTTCCTTTCTCGATCAGGCGGGCTACAAGAACATCGCGGTGAGCATCGATATTCGGAGCGGTGCCACGTTGCAAAATCTGCGTGACTATCTCACGGCCGTTCGCGACAAGGGTGTGGATGTGAGGGTGCTGTTCCTCGAAGCGAAGACCGAGACGCTGGTCAAACGCTTCTCCGAGACCCGCCGCCGCCATCCGCTGAGCGATGGCGCACGCACGGTCACGGAATGCATCGATCTCGAGCGGGACATCCTCGGGGAGGTAGCAAGCGGTGCGCATCGCATGGACACGAGCGAACTGAATCCGACTGCGTTGCGCGGGTGGATCATGGACTTCGTGCAGTTGGATCGATCCCGGATCACGCTGCTCTTCCAGTCGTTCGGATTCAAGAAAGGCATCCCCCTCGACGCGGACCTGGTGTTCGACGTTCGCTGCCTTCCGAATCCCAATTACAACCCGGATCTGAAGCCGCTTACCGGCAGGGATCAAGCTGTGATCGACTTCCTCGCGGCAGAACCCCAGGCCACGCGCCTCATGGAAGATATCCGTGGATTCGTCGAGCGTTGGTTGCCCGCCTACCAGGCCGACAGCCGGAGCTACCTGACGGTCGCCATCGGCTGCACCGGCGGCCGCCATCGCTCCGTATATTTCTCCGAGTCCCTCGCCCGCTACTTCCGCGACTGTGCCCAGGTGCTCGTGCGGCATCGGGAACTCGCTTGAGCGCGCCCACCGCACGGTCCCAATGGCGAACAAGACCGTCACCCTGGCCTTAACCGGCGCGTCGGGCATGCCCTACGGCATCCGGCTGCTCGAAGCTTTGGTGCGGAGCGGCACCAACGTGTGGCTCCTTTATTCCCAGGTTGCTCAGATCGTGGCACGGCAGGAAATGGACCTCGCGCTTCCCTCCCGTCCCAAAGAACTTGAGGTGTTCCTCCGCGAGCGATTCGCCTCGCATACCGAGCAGCTGCGCGTGTTCGGACGTGAGGAGTGGTTCGCGCCGGTAGCCTCTGGCTCGAATCCACCCGACGCGATGGTGATCTGCCCCTGCACTATGGGCACGCTCGCTGCAGTCGCAGCTGGCCTTGCCGACAACCTCATTGAGCGCGCGGCGGACGTAGTGCTGAAGGAGGGTCGGAAACTGATACTCGTGCCGCGCGAAACACCGTTTTCGCAGGTTCACCTCGAGAACATGCTCCGCCTGGCGCGCTGCGGAGCTGTGATCTTGCCAGCCAACCCGGGGTTCTATCATCGCCCCGACAGCGTGGAGAAGCTCGTGGATTTCGTCGTTGCGAGAGTTCTCGACCATCTCGAGATCGACCACGACCTGATACCGCGCTGGGGGGAGGAACCGCTCGCGTGACCCGCTCACGGCCGCAGCCAAGCCACGGTGGCAAAGATGCATGAGAACGTGGACGACGTTCCCATCTTTCCCCTCGACACCGTCTCGTTTCCGGGGGGATTGCTTCCCGATCTCGCGCCTCCGGCTACTCACCACGTTTCTGGCAGCATGAGGGCAGCGCTCGGGCGCGCAACACCATGCACCTGATTCAACCTTTCAAGGGCCTGCGCCCTCTAGCCGAACGCGCTGCGGAGGTCATCGCACCGCCTTACGATGTACTCGACACGGAGGAGGCCCGTGCGCGAGCGGCAGGGAAGCCATGGAGCTTCCTGCACATCTCGAAGCCCGAGATCGACTTCCCTCCCAATACCGATCCGTACGCACCGGCCGTATACGCAAAGGGGGCGGAGAATCTCGGCCGCATGCTGGCGGCGCGCATCCTCGCCCGCGATTCCGAACCCTGCTACTACGTTTACCGGTTGAAAATGGACGACCACGTTCAGACCGGCATCGTGGGAGCCGCTTGGGTTGCTGCGTATGATGCGAATCGAATTCGCCGCCACGAACTCACCCGCCCCGACAAGGAAACCGATCGGGTGCACCAGATCGAGGCGCTGAACGCGCAGACCGGACCGGTGCTCATGGCGTATCCGCCAGCACCGCTGCTGGATTCGATGCTAGCCGAGGCGGCCACGGCTCCACCTGCATTGGATGTGACGGCCGACGACGGCATCGTGCATCAGCTCTGGGTACTGCGCGACGCCCAGACCATCTCGACGCTCACCGCGGCCTTCGACGCAATGGCCGCGCTTTACATCGCCGACGGTCATCACCGTTCGGCCGCCGCTTCCCGCGTGGCGGCGGTGCGCCGGAACGCAAACCCCCATCACACGGGCGAGGAGAGCTACAACCGTTTCCTGTCGGTGGTTTTTCCCACGCACGAGATGCGCATTCTCGGCTACCACCGCGTCGTCCAGGACCTCAACGGGTTGACACTGAGCAACTTCTTGTCGCTGGTCGCGGAACACTTTGTCGTGACTTCCAGCCCCACGGCCGTGCGGCCGGCGCAGCAGGGCGAGTTTGGCCTCTATGTGTTCGGGAAGTGGTATCGGCTGAACATTCGCACGGAACGAAAATCCACCGACCCCGTCGCGCGGCTCGATGTCAGCTTGCTCACCGAGCACCTGCTCGGCCCGATCTTGGGCATTCATGACTTGCGCCGTGACCAGCGCATTGACTTCGTCGGCGGCATGCGCGGCCTCGCCGAGCTCGAAAAGCGCGTCGACTCCGGAGAAATGGCGGCCGCTCTCGCTCTCTTTCCCACCCGCATGGAAGACCTGATGGCAGTCGCCGACGCGGGCGCGGTCATGCCGCCGAAGTCCACGTGGTTCGAGCCGAAGCTCGCCGACGGGATGGTCTCGCACATACTCGACTAGTTGAAAAACAGCGTAAAGAACACGTCGATCGCGTTCGACGACCCGGTTGCCGCCTCCACTGACCATCGGCGTGACAGAAGATAGCGCACCTTGGTGACGTTGACAGCACCGCTCACGCTGCGCTCGTATGCAACGTACACCCTGTCCGAGATCCGCTTTCCGACGGTTACCACCTGCTCGGCCGTACGCTCGTCGCTGCGCATGCCGACGCTGTCGAGCCCAAGTCGCAGTCCCTTGTTGCCGGCGCCGAGCAGCGAAGTCCCTCCAGCGGCGATCAGGCTCGCGGTCGCAGCGGCAAGAACGTCGTTGTCGCGTGCGTTGGGATCGGGCGGCCGCCCGAACATCAGCCAGGAAAGCTTTTCGGGGTCGGGCACCTCGGGTATCGACACCAGCTTTACTGCCGGTGATCGCACCGTCCCGGTGACGGACACGCCGGCTTCCACCGTCTGGTTCTTGCGCAGGGCGAGCGCGTTGACGCCCGGATTGTCGATCGGCCCTGAGAAAGTGATGATGCCCCGCTCTACCGAGAGCCGCTGCCCGAACGCCTCGTAGGTGCCCTGCACGACGCGGATGCTGCCGGTGGCAGTTGGCAGCTCGCGATCCCGGGCGCGCACCTTGATCGAGCCTGCCAAGCGCCCGTCGAGCCCGAACGCCTTCACGTAGAACTTCTTGCCAAGGTCGAGCTCGAGGTCGACATCGGCAACCGGGCGGCCAGCGGCGCGCTGCTCGGTCTCCGGCTCCTGCCCCTTGATGACGATGTCTGACGACAAAGTCGGCGCCAGCTGCGGCAGAACCTCGATTCGCGCGTTGTCTGCGGTGATCTTGCCGGTCGCAGCAACCCGCCTTTCGACCACCGAGCCGTCGAGATTTCCGCTCACCGTGAGTTGTTGCTCGGGGCGTGTCAGGAGGTCCAGCCGTTCTGCCACGGCCGTGAACTTGAGCCCGGCTTCGGTTCCGAAATCGTATGCGCCTGTCACGGTAAGCGTGCCGTCGCCCCCGCGCAAGACCAGCTCGTCCACGACCAGACGTGATCCCTCCAACGTTCCCCGCAGCGTTCCCCGGTCCAGGAACACCCCCTGTCCGGGGAATCCCAGCCGCAGGTCGTCGCCGGTGAAGGACCCCCGGAGGCCGGGGTCGGCAACCGTGCCGTCTGCGGAGATGGCCAGATCAAGCCTGCCGCCGAGCGTGATCGCATCGCCTGAAAACGCCTCCAGCCAAGCGAGCGACGGCATGTTGCCTCGCGCCGTCAGCGCGAGCGGCGCGGTGCCGGCGATGCCCCAGGCATCTTCGCGCCGAGTCACGAGAGTGGTGCCCTCCGCCGTGAGCGTCCCGATGTTGCCCCCCGCCGCATCGACGACGACGCTCAGGCGGTCGTCCACACTCCGAACCGTCACGGAAAGCCTTTCGAGACCAAGCACCGTTGCGGGGCGGGTACCGAGCACGACGTCACCCGACTCGCGCGCGATCTCTACGCTCCCGTTCAGATGCCGGTCGGCCCGGATGTCCCAGCGGCCGCCAAACCTGAGGTTCGTTCCTACTGCTTCCGGCGCCTGGGCAAGCTTCAACAGCGGTGCAGCGGGAATAGCCGTGAACGCGCCGCGGGTTTCCAGCGCACCGTTGCGGCGGCGCACGCTGTCGACTCTCAAAGTGCCGTCGCTCAGCCGGATGGTCATCGGTCCGAGTTCCAGGCGATCCGCTGCAATCTGGAGCCGCGCGGGGTCGACGAGCTGCACCGGAAACTCGCCTTTGTTCTCGAGCGTCATCACGTGGCCGGACCACCCGGTGCGGCTGGACCATCCTCCCGCCGCAAGTGCCGAGGCGTCGAGCGCTGGGCCCGCCGCGGTGATTCGAATCTCGTGTCTGGCGAGCGTGCCGGTCGCGGCCGCGGTCGCGCGACTGAGGTGACGGCCTCCGCTCTTAAGATCCTGCGCGTCCACGGCCACGTCGATGTCGCCTTCGA
>Ga0209253_10000126_pt1 | contig 55074 bp, 46 predicted proteins | sample FrelakmetBRP12BR_FD_187145 | JGI IMG/M metagenome (GOLD analysis project Ga0209253, IMG submission 187145) | Freshwater lake sediment microbial communities from the University of Notre Dame, USA, for methane emissions studies - BRP12 BR (SPAdes)... | ecosystem: Environmental > Aquatic >...
TCTGATCGTCACGACCCAAGGCAGGAGCCGTATGCGGTAGCACTGCACGTACGGATCTGTGGAGGGGGTGCTGGGTGACTGGCATTCCTACTCCGACTGCCGGGCCGCCCCAAAGGAGACCCGCGCCCCAAGGGCCACGAAGGGGCCCCTGTCGGAGCCCGGGGGCAGCGAACGAAGTGAGCTTGGGGGCTTCATACGGTCTTTTCGCGGCGCGGCTGAACGGCCAGCGCGTGCACCTGCTTGGTGATGGCCTCGGTGATGAATCGCGCGGTGATCGGCGTACCGTCGTAGTGCAACACCTTGATCAGACAGGTCGGATCGATCTCGAGCTCGTTGATGAGCAGCGTGCGCATCTGCGCGTCGCGGTTCTGCTCCACGACGAACACGGGGTCGTGGTTGGCGATGAACTCGGACACGCTGGCCGAGAACGGAAACGCCCGCAGGCGCATCGCATCGAGGTGGATGCCGGATTCGGCCAGCGACTCCAGTGCCTCGTCCATAGCCGGCGCGGTGGAGCCGAAGTGAAGCACGCCCAGGCGCGTCTTGCGGGCCGCCGCCCGCACCAGCGGTTGCGGCACCAGCGTGGCGGCGGTGGCGAACTTCTTCAGCAGGCGTTGCACGTTGTAGAGATAGTCCGGCCCGGCCTCGGAATAGCGGGCGAATGCATCGCGCGTCGTACCTCGCGTGAAGTACGCGCCCAGCGTCGGGTGCGTGCCAGGCAGCGTGCGCCAGGGGATGCCGTCGCCGTCCACGTCCTTGTAACGGCCGAATTCTTTGCCGGCCTCCAGCTCGGCGGCGGTCATCACCTTGCCGCGGTCGAAGCGCCGGTCGTCCTTCCACTCGAAGGGCTCGCACAGCCGCTGGTTCATGCCGATGTCGAGATCGGTCATCACGAACACCGGGGTCTGCAGCCGGTCGGCCAGGTCGAGCGCCGCGGCAGCGAACTCGAAACACTCGGTCGGATCCTGCGGCAACAGCATCACATGCTTGGTGTCGCCATGCGAGGCATAGGCGCTCGAAATCAGGTCGGCCTGCTGCGTGCGCGTCGGCATGCCCGTCGACGGCCCGCCACGCTGCACGTCGATGATCGTCAGCGGGATCTCGGCGAAATAGGCTAGCCCGATGAACTCGGTCATCAGCGACACGCCGGGCCCCGACGTGGCGGTGAACGCGCGCGCGCCATTCCAGCCGGCGCCGGTGATGATGCCGATCGACGCAATCTCGTCTTCGGCCTGCACGATGGCGAACCGGTTCTCGCCGGTCTCGGCATCGACGCGGTACTTGCGGCAGTACTTGTCGAATGCCTCCGCAACCGACGACGATGGCGTGATCGGGTACCAGGCACACACCGTGGCGCCACCGTACACGCAACCGAGCGCCGCGGCGGCGTTGCCGTCGACGAAGATCTTCTTGCCGACCTTGTCGGCCGCTTTGACGCGCAGGCCGATCGGGGGCTTTAGGTGGTCGCGCGCGAATCCGCGGCCCGCATGCAGCGCGCGCACATTCGACTCGAGCAGGCGCTCCTTGCCGCGGTACTGCTCGCTGAACAGCTTCTCGATCACCGCCGCGTCCACCCCCATCAGCACCGACAGCGCGCCGAGCACCATGATGTTCTTGAACAGCTGGCGCTGGCGCGAGTCTTCGTAGGTGGCGTTGCAGATCGCGGTGACCGGCATGCCGATCACCGTCACGTCGTCGCGAAACGCATCCGGCGGCAGCGCCCTGGTACTGTCATAGAACAGGTAGCCGCCGGTTTCGACCTCGGCCACGTCCTGCTCCCAGGTCTGCGGATTCATCGCCACCATCATGTCGATGCCGCCGCGCCGGCCGAGCCAGCCGCGCTCGGACACCCGCACCTCGTACCAGGTAGGCAGGCCCTGGATGTTGCTCGGAAAGATATTGCGCGGACTGACCGGCACGCCCATGCGCAGGATGGCCTTGGCGAACAACTCGTTGGCCGACGCCGAGCCCGAGCCGTTGACGTTGGCGAACTTGATGACGAAATCGTTGACGGACTCGATGCGCTTCATACACCTCCCCGGGGCGCAACCCGCCGATCCGCGCGACATGGGGCGAGCAACGGATTCATGCCGCCACCCCCACCCGCTTGGTGCCGGTATCGCGGCAGGCGGCACCGGCCTGCGTGGTCTGGAACAGGAACTTCTGCATGTCCCAGGCTCCGGTCGGGCAGCGCTCGGCGCACAGGCCGCAGTGCAGGCAAACGTCCTCATCCTTCGCCATCACGCGGCCGGTCTTCAAGGGCGCGCTGACGTACAGGTCCTGCGTCGTGTTTGCGGCCGGCGCCCTCAGGCGGGCACGCAGTTCGGCCTCGGCGCCGTTGTCGGTGAACGTGATGCAGTCCATCGGGCAGATGTCGACGCAGGCATCGCACTCAATGCAGATATTCTTGGAGAACACCGTCTGCACGTCGCAGTTCAGGCAGCGCTGCGCCTCCTTGAAGGCGGTGGCGGCGTCGAACCCCAATTCCACCTCGATCTTGATGCTGGCGAGCGCCTTTTCGGCCTGGGTCCAGGGTACCTTGAAGCGCAGGTCGGCCGAGACGTCGTTGTCGTAGCTCCACTCGTGGATGCCCATCTTCTGCGACATCAGGTTCACGTACGGCGGCGGGCGCTGGCCTGGCGCCTCTCCGTGCAGCATGCGGTCGATCGAGACAGCCGCCTCGTGCCCGTGCGCGACAGCCCAGATGATGTTCTTCGGCCCGAACGCCGCGTCGCCGCCGAAAAAGACGCCACGGCGCGTCGATTCGAAGGTCTTGTCGTCGAGCGCCGGCAAGCCCCATTGGTCGAACTCGATACCGCAATCGCGCTCGATCCACGGAAACGAGTTCTCCTGCCCGACGGCGATCAACACCTGGTCGCAGGCGAACGTGACGTCGGGAGCGCCGGTGGGCTTGAGCGTGCGCCGGCCCTTGGCGTCGTAGACAGCTTCGACGATCTCGAACGTCATTCCGGTCAGCGTACCCTTGTCGTGCACGAAGGCCTTCGGTACGTGATAGTTGATGATCGGGATGCCTTCGTGCATCGCGTCTTCCTTCTCCCACGGCGAGGCCTTCATTTCCTCGAAGCCGCTGCGCACGATCACCTTGACGTCGCTGGCCCCCAGCCGGCGCGCCGAACGGCAGCAGTCCATCGCCGTGTTGCCACCACCGAGCACGATGACGCGCGGCTTGACGCTGGTGACATGGCCGAACGACACCGAGGCCAGCCAATCGATGCCGATGAAGATGTTGGACGCCGCGTCATTGCGGCCGGGCACCTCGAGGTCGCGCCCACGCGGAGCGCCGCAGCCGACGAAGACGGCGTCGAAGTTCTGCTTCAGCAGCGCCGCCATCGAGTCGATGCGTTGGCCACCGCGAAACTCGACACCCAGATTGAGAATATAGCCGCATTCCTCGTCGATCACGCTCTCGGGCAGGCGAAAACGCGGAATCTGCGTGCGGATGAAACCGCCGGCCTTGGCCTCGCCATCGAAGACGGTAACCTGGTAGCCCTGGGTCGCCAGATCGCGCGCGACGGTCAGCGACGCGGGACCGGCGCCCACGCATGCCACACGTTTGCCATTGGGCTTGAGCGGGCGCGGCATGCGCGCGCGAACGTCGTCGCCCTTGAAATCGGCCGCCACGCGCTTGAGGCGGCAGATCGCCACGGCTTCTGCCTTCTCGGCGTTGTGTTCCTCGACGCGGCCGCGGCGGCAAGCCGGTTCGCAGGGCCTGTCGCAGGTGCGCCCCAACACGCCGGGAAAGACGTTGGACACCCAATTGACCATGTAGGCGTCGTCGTAGCGACCCTGGGCGATCAGGCGGATGTATTCGGGTACGGGGGTGTGGGCTGGACAGGCCCATTGGCAATCGACGACCTTGTGGAAGTACGCCGGGTCGGACACATTCGTGGGTAACACGGGGCCTCGTCTCCTGTTTGCGCGCTGCAGTCTACCCGCATGGGAGCGCGCGCCACGATGCCCCTTTGGCGCGACGGGATGCGCCCGCGTGACATCTGACTGCCAGGACCAGGCGCCACGTTCACGCTATCGCGCCAACACCCGGATCACCGCCTTCAAACCCTCGACCTTGCGGCCTCGGCGCGCGCGCCTGCCCTGATGACCGGCCAGCGCCGCCCCCTGCAGCGACTCCTCGCGTGGCTTGCCGCCACGACCGCTGCCGAGCACCACCACGCCGTCCCGGACACTCGCCACCGACAGCAGCGGATCCTTCGCATCGACATCCATCAGGGTCAGGCCACGACCGCCGTTGGACTGCAGCTTCAACTCGTCCAGCGAAAACACGAGCAAGCGTCCGCTCAACGCCAAGCAGGCCACCTGGGCATGGTCGGGCGCGAGCGCGACGGGCGGCAACAGCTTGTCGCCCGCCTCCAGGGTCACGAAGCTCTTGCCGCCGCGTTGGCGGCTTTGCATGTCCTGCGCCCTGGCGAGCAAGCCGAAGCCGCCGGTGTTGGACAGCAGCAGCGTGGCATCGCCCGGACCGGCGAAATAGTGCGCCGGCTGCGTGCCAGATTCGAGGTCGATCAGCGACGTGATCGGCTGGCCGTCGCCGCGCCCGCCGGGCAGGACCGAGACGGCCACGCTGTAGACGCGGCCATTCGACCCGAACACCAGAAGCGTGTCGACGCTGCGGCAGGCGAACGTGCCGTACAGCGCATCGCCGGACTTGAACGCCAGGCTCGCAGGGTCGGTTTCATGCCCCTTGAGTGCGCGCACCCAGCCCTTCAAGCTGACGGCCACCGTCACCGGCTCGTCGACAACGCGGATCTCGGCCACCGCACGACGTTCGGCCTGGATCAAGGTACGCCGCGCGTCGCCGTGCGTCTTGGCGTCGGCCTCGATCTCCTTGACCACGGTGCGCTTGAGCGTCGCCGGGCTGGCCAGGATGTCGGCGAGCTTCTTCTGCTCGGTGCGTAGTTCGGCGAGTTCCTGTTCGATCTTCAGGGCCTCCAGCCTGGCGAGCTGGCGCAGCCGGATGTCGAGGATGTCGTCGGCCTGGATCGCGCTGAGCTTGAAGCGCTCCATCAGCGCCGGGTTGGGCTCGTCGGCGTTGCGGATGATGCGGATCACCTCGTCGATCTGCAGCAAGACCAGCTGCCGCCCCTCGAGCACGTGGATGCGGTCGCGCACCTTCTGCAGTCGATGGGTCGAGCGCCGCTGCACGGTCGCCAGGCGGAAGCCGACCCACTCGAGCAGCACCTGGCGCAGGCCCTTCTGCGTCGGACGGCCGTCGCTGCCGACCACCGTCAGGTTGATCGGCGCGCTGGTTTCCAGGCTCGTGTGGGCCAGCAGTGTGGCCACCAGTTCGGCCGGCTCGATGCTGCGCGTCTTCGGCTCGAACACCAGGCGAACTGGCGCGTCCTTGCCCGATTCATCGCGCACCGCGTCGAGCACCGCCAGCACGGCCTGCTTGAGCTGTACCTGTTCGGGCGACAAGGTCTTCTTGCCGGCCTTGATCTTTGGGTTGGTCAACTCCTCGATCTCTTCGAGAACCTTCTGCGCGCTGGTGAACGGCGCCAGTTCGGTGACCACGAGCTGCCATTGGCCGCGCGCCAGGTCCTCGATCTTCCAGCGCGCCCGCACCTTCAACGAACCACGTCCGCTCGCGTAGGCCGCGCGGATTTCGTCGGTGCCGCTGATGATCTGGCCGCCGCCCGGGAAGTCGGGCCCCGGCAGCAGCTCGTACAGCGCGTCGTCGCCGAGCGCCGCGTCGCGGATCAGCGCCACGGCTGCAGCGGCCACCTCGCGCAGGTTGTGGCTCGGCACTTCGGTGGCCAGCCCCACCGCGATGCCGCTGGCGCCATTGAGCAGCACGAACGGCAGCCGCGCCGGCAGTCGGGTCGGCTCCTCGGTCGAACCGTCGTAGTTGGGCACGAAATCGACCGTGCCTTCGTCGATCTCGTCGAGCAGCAGCCTGGCGATCGGGCTCAGCCGCGCCTCGGTGTAGCGCATCGCCGCCGCCCCGTCGCCGTCGCGGCTGCCGAAGTTGCCCTGTCCATCGATCAATGGATAGCGCTGCGAGAAGTCCTGCGCCATGCGCACCAGCGCGTCGTAGGCCGCCTGGTCGCTGTGCGGGTGGAAGCGGCCCAGCACATCGCCCACCACGCGCGCGCTCTTGACCGGCTTGGCTGCCGCGCCGCCGCCCTGGCCCAGGCCCATACGCTGCATCGAATACAGGATGCGGCGCTGCACCGGTTTGTTGCCGTCGCACACGTCGGGCAGCGCGCGACCCTTGACGACGCTGAGTGCATATTCCAGATAAGCGCGTTCGGCGTATTGCGCCAGGCCGATCGCATCGCCCTCGTCGGCCGGCGGCATCAGTGAGAGTTGTTCAGGCATGAAGGGTCCGTCTTGGGGTCTGGCGTCAGCAGGACGCACACACAGTCTTGGATATCGGGCTCGCCATCAGGGATGCAGCGTCATGCGTTGCGCGTCGCGCGCCTGACTGCGCTGCAACAGGGTCCAGTACAGCTCGAGCACCTGCTGCACATGCGCCCGCGTCTCGTCGTAGGGCGGCATCTTGCCGCCGTTGCGTCGCACCGCTTCGTCGCCCGCGCTCCAGGCCGCGAGTGCAATGTCGATGCTGCGGTGGCGACGCAACAGATCCGCCAGTGCACGCGTGCCGATCCGGATGTTGACGCGCGGATCCGACAACCGCTCGACGACGTCGCGCTGGGCCTCGCTCTTGGTGGAATAACGCTCGGCAGTAGCCGGCATCACCTGCATCAGGCCGATCGCGCCGCGCGGCGAAACGGCTTTGGCGTTGAAGCCGGACTCCACCGCGATCAGTGCGTTCAGCAGTTCGATGTCGACGCCGTGCGAGCGCGACGCCTCGCGCAGCCAGGGCTGCACGCGCTTGACCTCCGGTGCGATCTCGAGCCATGTCAGCATGCTGCTCGATGACGTCGACTTGCCCGGCACCTTCGCGCCTGGCGCCGACGCCATGTCGTCGAGCACCAGGCTGTAGCGCGAATCGAGCTGCCGATCGGCGAAATGCGCGACACCGCCGCCATCGACATAACCCCACAGCCCGGCCTGGGCCGCACCTGCGAGCAGCACCAGGCAGACGCCGGCGACGGCTCGCCTCATGCGGACTCCAGGTCTTGCGCCATGCGCGCCTGATACTCGCGGTCGAGCATGCTCATCACCACCAACGAGTCGTAGCGCTGCGCGGCGCCGTCTTGGAGGCGCACGCTTTCGCGCAGCCGCCCTTCCTCCACGAAGCCTTCGCTCGCGTAGAGTGCCAGCGCTCGGGCGTTGAGCTGCTTGACGTCGAGCCAGAAGCGGTGCGCATGAAGGTCGCGGAACGCCATGTGCTTGAGCCGACGAACACACTCGCGCCCGAGCCCCAGGCCCTTGGGCTGCAGCACGATGCGCTTGAGCTCCACACTGCCATGCGGGTTGCGGCAGCCCTGCAGGATGACAAAACCGGCGCGCTCGTAAGCGTCGCCGGCCTCGACGATGAAATGGCGAAAGTCCGGGAAGCGCACCGCGCCTTCGTGCTGCGTGCGTTCCCAGGGTGTGATGAACGGCAGATTCTGCGCGTCGGTCTCGACCGAGATCACGAAGTCGAGATCGCTGAGCATCGTGGGGCGCAATCGCACCCGTGCTTCGGGCTCAGACATCGACCTCCACCGCGTCGCCGTGCAGTTCCATCAACTCGCGCCGCGCCGCGGCCTCGCCCTTGCCCATCAGGCGCGTCAACGACTGGGCTGTCCCCGCATGGCCGAGCTCGCCGTAGGCAACCTTCAGCAGCCGCCGCGTGTCGGGGTTGAGCGTGGTCTCCCAGAGCTGCTCGGCGCTCATCTCCCCCAGACCCTTGAATCGGCTGATGCTCCAGGCGCCCTCGCGTGCGCCCTCCTTGCGCAGCTTGTCCAACGTGGCTTCGAGCTCGCCATCGTCGAGCGCATAAATCTTGGCGGCGGGCTTCTTGCCGCGCGCGTTGGCGTCGACGCGGAACAGCGGCGGCTTGGCCACGTACACATGGCCGTGCTCGATCAGCTTCGGGAAGTGGCGGAAGAACAGCGTCAGCAACAGCACCTGAATGTGCGAGCCGTCGACGTCGGCATCGCTCAGGATGCAGACCTTGCCGTAGCGCAGGCCGCTGAAGTCGGGCTCGTCGTTCGCGCCGTGCGGGTCGACGCCGACCGCCACCGCGATATCGTGGATCTCGGTGTTGGCGAACAGGCGGTCGCGTTCCACCTCCCAGGCGTTCAGCACCTTGCCGCGCAGCGGCAGCACCGCTTGCGTCTCCTTGTCGCGCCCCATTTTGGCCGATCCGCCCGCGCTGTCGCCCTCGACCAGGAACAGCTCGTTGAGCGCCAGGTCGCGACTCTCGCAATCGGTGAGCTTGCCGGGCAGCACCGCGACGCCAGACCCCTTGCGCTTCTCGACCTTCTGGCTGGCGCGCTGGCGCGTCTGCGCCTGGCGAATCACCAGATCCGCCAGCTTGCGGCCATGTTCGACATGCTGGTTCAGCCAGAGCTCGAGGGCCGGCTTGACGTAGTTCGACACCAGGCGCAGGGCGTCGCGGCTGTTCAGACGCTCCTTGATCTGCCCCTGGAACTGCGGATCCAGCACCTTGGCACTCAACACGAAACTGGCGCGCGAGAACACATCCTCGGCCATCAGCTTGACGCCCTTGGGCAGCAGCGCATGTACCTCGATGAACGAACGCACGGCCGCAAACAGCCCGTCCTTCAAGCCGGCCTCGTGGGTGCCGCCGGCGACAGTGGGAATCAGGTTGACAAAGCTCTCGCGCAGCGGGCTACCCTCCTCGGTGAACGCCAGCACCCAGGCCGCACCTTCGCCTTCGGCGACGTTCTCGGCCTCTGCTCCCGAGGCGTACTGCTCACCCTCGAACAGCGGGATCAGCGGATCGGCCGGCAAGGATTGAGTCAGGTAGTCGCTCAGTCCCCCCTTGAACTGCCACGACTGGCTCTCTCCGGACTTCTCATGGCGCAGGCTCACCGTCACGCCGGGCATCAGCACGGCCTTGCTGCGCAGCAGGTGCATCAGGTCGTGACGCGGCAGTTCGGATGAATCGAAGTACTGCGCGTCCGGCCATACCCGAACGGTGGTGCCCTGCTTGCGATCGCCCGCCTTGGCCTTGCGCACTACCAGCTTGTCGGCCACGTCGCCGCCGGCGAAGGCCATCGTCGCGACCTGGCCCTCGCGGTAGACCACCACCTCGAGGCGCTTGGCCAGCGCGTTGGTCACGCTGACCCCCACGCCGTGCAGTCCGCCGGAGAAGCTGTACGCGGCGCTGGCGCCTTTGTCGAACTTGCCGCCGGCATGCAGCCGGGTGAAGACGATCTCGACCACCGGGATGCGCTCGTCCGGGTGCAGCCCGATCGGTATGCCGCGTCCGTCGTCCTCGACCGCCACCGAGCCGTCGCCATGTACGGTCACGTCGATGCGCTGCCCGTGCCCGGCCAGCGACTCGTCGGCGGCGTTGTCGATGACCTCCTGGATCACGTGCAGCGGATTGTCGGTGCGCGTGTACATGCCCGGCCGCTGCTTGACCGGTTCCAGCCCCTTGAGCACACGGATCGACTCCTCCGCGTACCTGCCTTGCTTGCTTGCCATGGCGCGCGATTGTAGGAGTCGCTGCTCCGCTCCAGGCTATGGGCGCTGGTAGCGCGCCATCGTCAGCCCGTCGAGCGAGACGTCCGGACTGCGCCCCGAGATCAGGTCCGCGATCACCCGGCCCGTGCCAGCGGCCATGGTCCAGCCCAGCGTGCCATGGCCGGTGGCCAGGAACAGGTTGCGGATCGGCGTCGCGCCGATGATCGGTGTGCCGTCGGGCGTCATCGGGCGCAGGCCGCACCAGAACTCGGCCTGGGTCACTTCGCCACCCTGCGGAAACAGATCGGTCACCACATGCTCGAGCGTCGCGCGCCTCGGTTCGCGCAGCGCCAGGCTGTAGCCGGCGAGCTCTACGGTGCCGCCGACCCGGATGCGCTCGCCGAGACGCGTGACGGCGACCTTGTGCGTCTCGTCCATGATCGTCGACTCGGGTGCGAACCGCGCGTCGACGATCGGCAGCGTGATCGAATAGCCCTTGACCGGATAGACCGGAATTCGCAGGCCCAACGGTTTCAACATCAACGGCGAATGGCTGCCCAGCGCCATGACGACGGCGTCGGAGGTGAATCGTCGGTCGGGCGTCCGTACGGCCGCGATTCGCCCTGCATCGGATTCCAGTGCATCGATCACCGTGCCGTAGCGAAAGCGCACGCCGAGGGCGGTGGCCATTTCGGCCAGGCGGTTGCTGAACAGGAAACAATCGCCGGTTTCGTCGCCGGGCAGCCGCAGCGCACCGACGAACTTGCCCTGCGTCGGCGCCAATCCGGGCTCGACCTCGAGGAAACCGGCGCGGTTCAGCACCTCGAACGGCACGCCGTATTGGCGCAGCACGTCGACATCCTTGGCGATGCCGTCGAGCTGCTGCTGGGTGCGGAACAGTTGGAGCGTTCCCTGCGCGCGCTCGTCGTAGCGAATGCCGGTTTCGGCGCGCAGCGCCTTCATGCAGTCGCGGCTGTACTCGGCGATCGGCACCATGCGGCTCTTGTTGAGCGCGTAGGCGCGCTCGGTGCAATTGGCCAGCATCATCGCGCCCCAGCGCCACATCGCAGGGTCCAGCAGCGGCCAGATGACCAGCGGACTGTGGGTCATCAGCATCCACCTGATGGCCTTGACCGGGACGCCGGGCCCGGCCCACGGCGCCGAATAACCCGGCGACACCTCGCCGGCGTTGGCGAAGCTCGTCTCCAGCGCGGGTCCGCTCTGACGCTCGAGCACCTCGACCTCGTGCCCCGCCTTGGCCAGGAAATAGGCGACCGACACGCCGATCACTCCGGCACCCAGTACCAGCACCCGCATCGCGCGCTCCTTCGTGGCGTGCAACTGTACCGGTTGAGCCTGTGCCGGCGGCGCCACCGACTTTCGGCTAGATTCACGCCATGCACGAGGCCGCGCGAACCAGGACACTGTCGATGACGCAGGTGCTGCTCTGCAGCGCGATGATCGTCACGCTGTCGATGGGTATCCGGCACGGATTCGGCCTGTGGCTGCAACCGATCACGATGGACCGCGGCTGGTCGCGCGAGACCTTCGCCTTCGCCATGGCCATCCAGAACCTGGCCTGGGGCGTCGCGGGACCGATCGTCGGCGCGCTGGCCGACCGGTTCGGCGCGTTCCGTGTGCTGGTGGCGGCCGCGGTGGCGTATGCGGCCGGGCTGGTGCTGATGGCACTGTCCACATCGGGCCTGGCGTTCACGGGCAGCGCGGGCCTGTTGCTGGGCATCGCGCAATCGGGTTGCACCTATGCCGTGGTCTACGGTGTCATCGCACGCAACGTCAGCGCGCAACGCCGCTCGTGGGCGATGGGCCTCACCGCAGCTGCGGGCTCGTTCGGCCAGTTCCTGATGGTGCCGGTCGCGTACTGGCTGATCGCGGATTTCGGTTGGCGCAACGCGCTGTTCCTGCTGGGTTGCGCGGCGCTGGCCATCGCACCGCTCGCGTATGGCCTGAAGGAGCCCGCGCGGGCACTGGTCGGCTCAGCGATGCAGCAGAGCATCGGCGCCGCGGTACGCGAGGCCTTCGGCCACGGCAGCTTCCGGCTGCTGATGGCCGGCTACTTCGTCTGCGGCTTCCAGGTCGTGTTCATCGGCGTTCACATGCCGAGCTACTTGAAGGACAAGGGCCTGGGTCCGGAAGTGGCCACGATGGCCTTGGCCCTGATCGGCCTGTTCAACGTGATCGGCACCTACGCGGCCGGCGAGATCGGGCAGCGCTGGCCCAAGCGCTACCTGCTGTCGTCGATCTACCTTCTGCGGTCGGTCGCGATCCTCGCGTTCCTGTGGCTGCCGCTGACGCCGGCCAGTGTCTACCTGTTCGCCTCGGTGATGGGCCTGTTGTGGCTGTCGACGGTGCCACCGACGAACGCGGTAGTCGCGCAGATCTTCGGCGTGCAGTACATGTCGATGCTGGGCGGTTTCGTGTTCCTGAGCCACCAGATCGGCTCGTTCATGGGCGTCTGGCTCGGCGGCAAACTCTACGACAGCACCGGCAGCTACGACGTCGTGTGGTGGATCGCCGTCGCGCTCGGCGTGTTCGCCGGCTTGGTCAACCTGCCGGTGCGCGAGACGCCGATTGTGCGCGCAGCGGCCTTGGCGACCTGAGGTCATGGTGTCGCGGCTTGGCGCGTATCGCAGGTTGGCCGTCTGGGTCGCCGCCGCGCTCGTGCTCGGCACGGTGTTCTTCGGCTATACGAATCCGCACCTGGTGGTCGACTTCGCGAACCGGTTGTGGGCCTGCTTCTGAACCCGGCGATGGAAGCGCCATCGCCCTGGATCGTGCGATGGGTTCACCTGATCGCGCCGGGCGCGAGCGTCCTCGACCTGGCCTGTGGCTCGGGCCGCCACTTGCGCTGGCTCGCGGCGCGCGGGTTCCGCGTCACCGGCGTGGATCGCGATCGTGACGCATTGGCACGATCCACCGGCCTGGCAGAGCTGATCGAGGCGGACCTCGAGTCAGGCCCATGGCCGCTCGAGGGCCGGCAATTCGATGCGGTGATCGTCACGAACTATCTGTGGCGACCCTTGTTGCCGGCAATCGTCGACAGCGTGGCCGAAACCGGCGTGCTGCTGTATGACACCTTCGCCGACGGCAATCAACACCTCGGCCGGCCGTCGAACCCGGCGTTTCTGCTGCGTCGTGGCGAATTGTTGGCGGCCGCCGCGGCGCTGCGCATCGTTGCCTTCGAGGAAGGCTTCGTCGACGCGCCGCCGCGCCATCTGCAGCGGCTCGCGGCGGTCCGCGAACCGGCTTCGGCCGGCGAGCCGCCGCGCTATGAGCTGTAGACCGTAAAATCGGCCATTCTTCAGGAATGCGAATGAAACCCATCGTAGGCAGCATCGTTGCGCTGGTCACGCCGATGCTCGAGAACGGCGACGTGGACTATGCAGGTCTGCGCCGGCTGATCGACTGGCATGTGGCCGAGGGCACCGATTGCATCGGTGTCGTGGGGACGACCGGCGAATCGCCGACGGTCGACGTCGACGAGCACTGCGAGATCATCCGCGTCGCGGTCGAACATGCCGCCGGCCGCCTGCCCATCATGGCGGGCGCCGGTGCGAACTCCACGCGCGAGGCGATCGAGTTGTCGCGCTTCGCCAAGAAGGTCGGCGCCGACTGCACGCTTCAGGTCGTGCCGTACTACAACAAGCCTTCGCAGGAAGGCATCTACCGGCATTTCAAGGCGATCGCCGAGGCCGTCGACATTCCTGTGGTGCTGTACAACGTACCGGGGCGCACGGTCGCCGACATGCAGCACGAGACCGTGCTGCGCCTCGCCCAGGTCGATCGGATCGTTGGCATCAAGGAGGCCAGCGGCAACATCGAGCGGGCCGCCTGGCTGATCAAGCAGGCACCGCGGGGCTTCTCGATCTATTCCGGGGACGACGGGACCGCGGTTGCGCTGATGCTGCTCGGCGGCCATGGCAACGTCAGCGTGACGGCCAACGTCGCCCCGCGGCTGATGCACGAGCTGTGCATGGCTGCCATCGAAGGGCAGGCCAAGCGCGCATCCGAGATCCATCTGCGCCTGCTCGCGCTGCACAGACAGTTGTTCTGCGAGCCGAGCCCGGCACCGACGAAATGGGCGTTGTCCAGATTGGGGCTGTGCAATCCCGCAGTCCGACTGCCGATCGTGCCGCTCTCGCCTGCCGGCCAGGCGCTCGTCGAGCAAGCGCTGCGCGATAGCGCTTTGATCTGACCCGACGGCGCGACGCCCGCATTCCTCGCTTCCAGCAGACGGCCAGATCGCCGCCTGCGATCCGGAGATCCTGTACGTGAACTTCAAATCTGTTCCACTCCTGCCAAGCCTTGCCGTGGGGGTACTCGTCGGTCTTGGCGGCTGCTCCAGCATTGAAGGCGACAAGATCGACTACCAGAGCCAGGGGGCAAAGGTTGCGCCGCTCGATGTACCTCCGGACCTGACACAGCTGGCGCGCGACAGCCGATACCAGCCCCAGTCGGGTGTGGTCACCGCCAGCGAAATTCAATCCTCCGGGCGCGCGACGCCCGTGGCAACGGCGACGGCCATGGTGGCACCCGGATCGATCGGCGACATGCGCGTGGAGCGCCAGGGCGACCAACGATGGTTGGTGGCCTCGCAGACACCCGAGCAGTTGTGGCCCCAGCTGCGCGCGTTCTGGGCCGAGCGCGGCTTCACGCTCGTCGTCGACGATCCGGCTGCCGGGGTGATGGAGACCGACTGGGCAGAGAACCGGGGCAAGATACCGATGGACGCGCTGCGGCGGGCGCTCGGCTTTCTGATCGAATCGCTGTACTCGACCGGCGAGCGCGACAAGTTCAGGACGCGCGTCGAACGAACGGCAACCGGCAGCGAGGTGTTCATCAGCCACCGCGGCATGGAGGAGGTCATGCGAGGCATGCAGCGCGATGTCGCCGACTGGCGTTGGCGTCCCACCGATCCGCAGTTGGAAGCGGAGATGCTGGCTCGGCTGATGGTGCGCATGGGTGTCAAGGAGGAGACCGCACGCGCTCAGGTCGCCAGCGCTCCGGTACCGACCGCCCGCGCGCGCACATTGACCGGGCAAGCCGGCGCAGCCATGGAGTTCGACGAGTCCTTCGACCGCGCGTGGCGCCGGGTCGGGCTGGCGCTGGATCGCAGCGGCTTCACGGTCGAGGACCGCGACCGTGCCGGCGGCCTCTACTTCGTGCGATATGTCGACCCGAAGCTCGCAGGCAAGGAAGATCCGAGCTTCTTCGCCAAGCTGTTCAGTTCCGATAACCCGAGCGCCAGTGTGCAGCGGTACCGCATAGTCCTGAAGGCGATCGGTGACAAGACGCAGATCAGCATCCAGAACTCGCAGGGGGCCCCGGAGGCCAGCGAAACGGGCCAACGGATCGTCTCGCTGCTGGTCGATCAGCTGAAGTAGCCGGAACCGAGCGACCGCAGTCGATCCGCAGGCCACGCGTCAGAGACAACAAAGCCGCCCGAGGGCGGCTCTTCGTCTTGCCGATGCGTCGGACGACTACTTCGAGGCGGCCGTCGCCGCAGCCTTGGCGGCGTCGGTCGCAGCAGCGGCCGCTGTCGCAGCAGCGCCAGCGACACCTGAAGCAGCCGTCTCTGCGGCGCCAGCCACAGCCGAGGCGGCTTGCGATGCTGCGACGGCGACAGGCGCAGCGGCGGAGGCGGCAACCTCCTTGACCGCAGCGGCTGCCGGGGCGGCAGCCTGCTCGGTCTTGCCGCACGCGACGAGAGCGGTAGCGGCAACCAGGGAAGCCAACAGGAGCGACTTGTTCATGAGAATCCTCAGTGCAGTGGAGTGATCGGATACGAATGTGGGTTGGGTTCCGCCGCCACGTGCATTCGATGCCCTGGGGCAACCCGGTGTTCGAGACACCTGCGGTCTCGGAACCTACCGGTGTTCAATCTTTAATTATAGCTTCCGAATCGCAGCCGCTTACAGCCCCAGCACTGTGGCGGGCCAAGCCGGCTCACTGCGTTGCAGGAATGCATCAACCCGCTCCTGTTGTGCAACGAGCGAGCGCCTGTCGTTCGATGCGCGACCTTGCCAGCGCTCGCGGTCCAGCAGTTCAAGGCTCGCCGATCCCGGCAGCAACAGCAGGCAAGGCATGTCGCTCGGCTCGATGTCGGTGGGCGACAGCGACTCGATCGCATGCGCGAAGTGCTTGCGCCATTGCGCGAGACGAGACTGGTCGCGCTCGAGCACGTCGAATCGACTGCCGATCAAACGCAGCCGTCGCCCTGGCAGACGCACCCAACGGGTCAGTGCGTCCACCACCTCGGGTTCACCCAAAGGCCAGGGCGAGAAGTCGGCGTCGACCAGATAGGCATCGCGGACGGCGGTTTCGGGCAACCCCGACAACAACCCGCGCGCCGCATCGAGAAAGTCCGAGCGCGAATTGATAGCGCGCAACATGCTCGAATCAGAATTCATGCAGCCACCCCGCGTTCGCCCATTGGGTCAGAAGATCCCGCGTCGAGCGGCTGAGCTGTTTGAGGTCCGCAATCATGAGAGTCCGCTCGTCAGCCATCCGCCGCAACGATTCTGCATCGCGCCCGCTGACCACGAACGACTCGCCATTGATGAAGACGTGATGCGCGTCATACAACATCCGGGTGCGGCGATCGAGCACCAAGGCCTTTGCACCGATGCGGCGCGCCGCGGGCGCCTCGAACCAGACCTGGGCCTTGGGCTCCGTCAGTGCCTGGCCGAGCGCTCGGTCCAGCACGCCCTGACTGCGCATCGAGCGCTGCCAGGCTTTGTGCGCAAACTCCTGCAGGTTCGGAGGAATTCGCGCGGGCACGGTGGTACCGCGCTGCCTCGGATCGCGATAGACCCCTTGGCCATCGGCCGCGTCGGGTAGATCGTCGGCTATGCGCTGCATCAGGTCGCGTACCAATGCAATGCGCCCCGGCGCGCGAAATCCGATCGATGCGGTCATGCACTCGCCGATCGCCACGCCATCGTGGCCCCAGAACGGCGGCAGGTACAGCATGTCGCCGGCGTTCAGCACCCAGTCATGGGTCGGGTGGAATCGACGCAACAGCTTCAGCGGCGCGCCCGTCACCAGGGTCCGGTCTGGCGCTGGCCCGATTCGCCAGCGCCGTTGACCTTTCAGCTGCAGCAGGAAGACGTCATAGGCATCCACATGCGGGCCGACGCCTCCGCCATCGGTCGCGAACGACACCATCAGATCGTCGAGCCGGGCATCGGGGACGAACCGAAACCGCTGCAACAGCCGATGCGCAGCGTCGTCGTGCAGGTCCACGCCCTGCACCAACAGTGTCCAGAAGCGCTGCGTCAATGGCGGCAGGCTGCGCCGGGCAAGTGGACCGTGCCGCAACGACCAGGTACGCCCGGATCGCGTGACTAGGCGTGCCTCCACGTCATCGCGCTCAGCCAGCGCGAACAGCGCCGACCGCGCCATCGGGGGTGTCACACCGGGCCAGGCATTGCGCACCAACAGCGGTTCGGTTTGCCAATACCGGCGCATGAACCGTGCAGGCGACCGGCCCCCAAGCAACTCGGTCTTTGCTTCCAGGTCCATGCGGCGATTCTCGTGCAAGCCGCATCGGGCGCGCACCGAGATTGGCTTGTGCGATCATTCCAACATGAAGATTTCGGCACCCTGCGTGGTCAGCCTGACGTGGGTTCTGCAGGACACGCAAGGCCAGGTGATCGACGAACTGCGTGAACCGCTCGAGTTCATGTTCGGTGGCGATGACTTGCTGGCCAAGGTCGAGGAAGCAATGGACGGGCAGACGGTCGGATTCGAGACCTTGCTGCACCTGGAACCGGAGCATGCTTTCGGCGACTACGATCCCGACCGGGTGTGTTTCGAAGACCGCGAGCTGTTTGCAGAGCCGCTCGAAGTGGGTGTGCAGTTCGAGGGCCTTCCAGAGGGCTCGCGCACCGTCGGCATGCCCGTCGACGCGATCTATACGGTGACCGAGGTCTACGATTCGCACGTCGTGCTCGACGGCAATCATCCGCTGGCAGGGATCGCGCTGCGCTTGAGTCTGAAGGTGCTCGATGTGCGCCCGGCGACCGTCGTCGAGATCGAGTCGGGCAGTGTCGACAGCGCCGCCCTCACGGTCCTTGCCACGGCGCCAGGCAACGCTCCGTTGCACTGAGCACATTCGACGCGCGACCAGATCGCGCGGTAATCAGCGCCGGCCCGTCGATCCGAAGCCGCCGCTGCCTCGCCGCGATTCGTCAAATGCCTCGACGCGCCGGAATTCCGCTTGAACCACCGGCACGATGATCATCTGCGCAATCCGCTCCAGCGGCTGGATCGTGAACGACTCGACGCCACGGTTCCAGCAACTCACCATCAGTGGCCCCTGGTAGTCGCTGTCAATCAGCCCGACCAGGTTGCCGAGCACGATGCCGTGCTTGTGGCCCAACCCCGATCGCGGCAACAGCATGGCCGCCAGCCCTGCGTCTGCGATGTGAATCGCGAGCCCGGTCGGTATCAGCGCCGATTGACCCGGTTCCAGCCGCAACGGCGCATCCAGGCAGGCACGCAGATCCAGGCCCGCACTGCCCGGTGTGGCGTAGGCCGGCAAATGGTCGGCCATCCGCTCATCGAGCACTTTCAACTCGACCATGGCCGGCGGCGCCGCTCGAGTCACGCGCCCGCCCTGAGTCGTCCGGCGATCTCGCGGACCAGTTCGCGCGCCAACGTCAGCTTGTCGGCGCTGGCCAGCTGACGCTCGCCGTGCGCGTCGACCAGCAAAAGAGCGTTGTGATCGCGGCCGAAGGTTGCCGGCCCCAAGTTTCCCACGATGAGCGGGACATTCTTGCGCGCCAGTTTCTCGCGCGCATTGCGGGCCAGGTCGTCGGTTTCGGCAGCGAATCCCACGCAGTACGGGCGGTCCGTGAGGCGGGCCACGGCCGCCAGGATGTCGGGGTTTTCGGTCAGCTCGACGCTCGGGGGCGTCTTCGTTCCGTCCTTCTTGATCTTGCGCTGGGCGAACGTCGCCGGCCGCCAATCCGCGACCGCGGCGGTGGCCACGAACACATCCTGCGTCGCGGCCAGCGGCAGCACCGCGTCGTGCATCTGCTGCGCGCTTTGCACGTCGATGCGGCGCACGTGACGCGGCGTGACCAGGTGCACCGGTCCGGCAACCAGGGTCACTTCAGCGCCGGCCTCCTGCGCGGCGCGCGCGATCGCGAAACCCATCTTGCCGCTGGACAGGTTGGTGATGCCGCGCACCGGATCGATCGCCTCGTAGGTGGGCCCGGCAGTCACCAGCACCCGTTTGCCCGCCAGCCGCTTGGGCTGCAGGCAGGCGATCAGTTCGTCGCGCAACTCCTGCGGCTCGAGCATGCGGCCGTCGCCGACCTCACCGCAGGCCTGGTCGCCGGCCGCTGGGCCCAGCACGGCGGCACCATCGATCCGGATTTGCGCCACGTTGCGATGCGTCGCCGGATGAGCCCACATTTCGCGGTTCATCGCCGGAGCCACCAGCAACGGACACTGCTCACGCGGCCGCGCCAGACAAAGCAGGCTCAGCAGTTCGTCCGCGCGTCCCTGGGCCAGCTTGGCGATGAAGTCGGCCGACGCCGGCGCGATCAGCACCGCATCGGCGTCGCGCGTGAGGTTGATGTGCGCCATGTTGTTGGACTCGCGCGCATCCCACTGGCTGCTGTAGACGGTGCGGCCGCTGAGCGCCTGCATCGTGACCGGCGTGATGAACGCTTCGGCCGCGGCTGTCATCACCACCTGCACCGTGGCCCCGGCCTTGACCAGTTCACGCGTCAGGTCGGCCGCTTTGTAGCAGGCAATGCCGCCGGTCAGCCCCAGAACGATATGGCGATTCTGCAGATCGAGGTGGTCGGACATGGCGCGCAATGTACCAGCGCCGCGCTCAGGCGCTGGCGCCATGGCATTTCTTGAACTTCCTGCCGCTGCCGCAGGGACATGGGTCGTTTCGACCCGGTTGCGCGTCGACCCTGCGCGTGACCGGGCGCGGCGCATGATCGACCCAATAGACCCGCAGATCCTGGGCAGCCAGGCAGGCGGCGTCGATCAATTCGTCACGCGTGGGATGTCCTTGCGGGTAGGCGGCATTGAGGAATCTCTGCCGACCTTCAGCAGGCTGGCACAGCGTGTCGATACGCTCGAGCGCGCCGTGGTACCGGCGGCCTTCTTCCGTCGCTCTATCGGGTGCCGTCCAATCCGCGCCAAAGCGCTCCACCGCCGCCAGGAACCCGCGCGCCCAGGCGACCCCGGGCTGCAATTCATCCTCGGCTTGCCCGGCCGTGCCATGACCCTGGGCGACGAACGATTCACGGTCTACCGCGTCGAAGACCAGCAGCCAGGGCGCGAGACGGATCGTGTCGGGTTCATCGACCAGCGCCTGCGCATCGAGTTGCGCTGCGATCTCCTTCCAGCGCGCGGTCAACGTCCGCAGGGCGAACTGCTCGTCCTCAGGGTCCGCGAACACGCGGGCGAAGCTGTCGCCGAGCATGGCGGGCAGCCATTCGGCGAGGGGGATCGCCCTTGGTCCCGCGAGCACTCCGGCGAGGAATCCGTCGACCCACTCCGGCGAGACGTCGTCGTCGAAGCCACCGAGTCGCCAGCATACCCTTTCGTAGTCGCTGGATGCACCCTCCTCGATCGTGGACATCACCGCATCCATGCCGTGGCCTTGCGCGCCGCGATGAACGTCGCCATCCAGAGTCGCGACGCTGGCGTCATCTCAGGAAACGCGGCGGTGTCGGATGCAGGCGTGCCATCGCGTGCACATCGGCATAGCTGCCGTCGCGCAACGCATAGGCGCGGTGCGTGCCCTCGATCTCGAAGCCGAACTTTCGGTACAGCGCGATCGCGCCAGCGTTGTCGGTATAGACCGTCAGTTCGATGCGCAGGCAGCCGAGCCAGCGATCGGCCGCGTCGAGCAGCGCTGCCATCAACGCCGACCCGACGCCGCGCCCTTGCCACGCCCTGTCCACCGCAATGCCGAGCCCCATGACGTGGCGGCGTCGCAGGGAAGACCCCGCGCCGTGCAGTCCGGCGTTGCCCGCCATGGCACCGTCGGCCTCGGCGACGAGCACGAGGTCGGTGCTGCCCGGCGCATCGTTTTCGGCCAGCCGGACGCGCCATGACTCGATGCTCGGATAGGGCAACTGGAGCAGCCCGCCGTAGACCGCGGGATCCGCCATCAGCAGCGCGAACGCCTCGGCATCGCTGGCGCGTGCCCGGCGGATGGTGATGTCGCTCATAGGATCCTCTACTTCGAGTCAACGGCAGATCGCCACGATCATCGCCGAATCCGCAGCGCGGCAACGCGGCAACGCGGCAACGCGGCAGCGCGCACCGCGCGCCGCGTCAAAGCCGTTCGGCCACCCACGCGTGCACGGAAGCCAGCGCCTGCGGCAGCTTCGAGGCGTCGGTGCCGCCCGCCATCGCGAGGTCGGGCTTACCGCCGCCCTTGCCACCGATCTGCTGGGCGACGTAGCTGACCAATTCGCCCGCCTTGACCTTGCTGATGTGATCAGCGGTCACTCCGGCAGCCAGTTGCACCTTGCCGCCCACGACGCTCGCCAACACGATCGCAGCGCTCTTCAGCTTGTCCTTGAGCCGGTCCATCGTCTCGCGCAAGGTCTTGGCGTCGGCGCCCTGCAACGTGGCGGCAAGCACCTTCAAGCCCTTGACCTCCACCGCCTGCGCGAGCAACTCGTCACCTTGCGCCGAGGCCAGCCGGCCCTTCAGCGCGCCGAGTTCCCGCTCGAGCGAGCGCAGCTGCTCCAACACCAGTCCCACCCGACCCGCCACTTCGGCCGGCGTGACCTTGAGTGCGCCGGCCACCCCGACAACCGTGGACTCCAGTTGACGGAGATAGACCAGCGCGTTGTCGCCAGTGACGGCCTCGACGCGGCGCACGCCGGCGGCGATACCCCCTTCGGCCACGATCTTGAAGAGGCCGATATCGCCGGTGCGCTGCACATGCGTGCCGCCACACAGTTCGCGGCTGCTACCGATGTCGAGCACGCGGACCTCGGCGCCGTATTTCTCGCCGAACAACATCATTGCACCGAGCTTCTGTGCCTCATCGATCGGCAGCACGCGGGCCTGTGTGGATGCATTGGCCAGGATCTCGGCGTTGACGAGAGACTCAACCCGTGCGAGCTGGGCATCGGTCAACGGTGCGTTGTGCGCGAAGTCGAAACGCGTGCGTTCTGCGTTCACCAGCGAACCCTTCTGCTGCACATGCGCGCCCAGCACCTCGCGCAGCGCCTTGTGCATCAGGTGGGTGGCGCTGTGATTGCGCATGGTCCGGGTGCGCCGCGCAGCATCAACGCGGGCCGCAAACCCGTCGCCGACCTCGACCTCGCCCTCGACGACGCGACCCTGGTGGCCGTGCACACCGGCCTGCACCTTGATCGTGTCCTCGACGATCACGCGGGCGCGCGGATTGCGCAGTTCGCCGGTGTCGCCGACCTGACCGCCACTCTCGGCATAGAACGGCGTGTGGTCGAGCACGATCACGACATCGTCGCCGGCGCGCGCGCGCAGCACCGAGTTGCCGTCGATGTAGATCGCGGTCACCTTGCTGTGCTCGCACGTCAGGTGTTCGTAGCCGTGGAAGGCGGTCGCATCCCCCTGGTAGTCCAACCCGGCGGCCATCTTGAACTTGGCCTTCGAGCGAGCCTGCTCGCGCTGGCGGCCCATCGCCGCCTCGAAACCGGCACTGTCGACCGCGACGCCGCGTTCGCGACAGACGTCGGCCGTCAGATCGAGCGGAAAGCCAAAGGTGTCGTGCAGCTTGAAGGCCGTCTCGCCGTCGACGACCTGGGCGCCGCCCGCGAGCGTGGACTCGAGGATCTCCATGCCATTGGCAATGGTCTGGAAGAAACGCTCCTCTTCCTGCTTCAACACATCGGTCGCGCGCACGGCGTCACGCCGCAGTTCCGGATACGCGTCGCCCATCTCGGCGGCCAACGGGGCCACCAGGGTGTGGAAGAACGGTCTGCGGGCACCCAGCTTGTAGCCGTGGCGGATGGCACGGCGCGTGATCCGGCGCAACACATAGCCCCTGCCCTCGTTACCCGGGATCACGCCGTCGACGACCGTGAACGCGCAGGCGCGGATGTGGTCGGCGATGACCTTCAGACTCGGGCTGTCGGCATCGCAACCGGCGCCAGCCGAGGACCCCGTGGCCCCTGCAGCGTCGACCGCCGTCTTCGCTGCCGCGAGCAGGTGCGCGAACATGTCGATCTGGTAGTTGCTGTGCACGTGCTGCAGCACCGCCGCCAGCCGTTCCAGCCCCATGCCGGTGTCCACGCTGGGCTTGGGCAGCGGATGCATGACACCGTCTTCGGTGCGGTTGTACTGCATGAAAACGTTGTTCCATATCTCGATGTAGCGATCGCCGTCCTGCTCGGCGCTTCCCGGCGGGCCGCCGGCCACGTCCGGGCCATGGTCGTAGAAGATCTCGCTGCAGGGACCGCAGGGTCCCGTTTCGCCCATCATCCAGAAGTTGTCGGAAGCGAAACGCGCGCCCTTGTTGTCGCCGATGCGAACGATGCGCTCGGCCGGCAGGCCGATGTCCTTGAGCCAGATCTCGTAGGCCTCGTCGTCCTCGGCGTAGACCGTCGCCCACAGCCTGTCGCCAGGCAGCTTGAAGTGCACGGTCAGAAGCTCCCAGGCGTACTTCAGCGCATCGCGCTTGAAGTAGTCGCCGAAGCTGAAGTTGCCCAGCATCTCGAAGAACGTGTGGTGGCGCGCGGTATAGCCCACGTTCTCGAGGTCGTTGTGCTTGCCGCCGGCGCGGATGCACTTCTGCGAGGTCGCCGCGCGCGTGTAGGGTCGCTTGTCGAAACCGAGAAAGACATCCTTGAACTGGTTCATCCCGGCGTTGGTGAACAGCAGCGTCGGGTCGTCGCCAGGCACCACAGGCGAGGACGCAACGATCTGGTGGCCCTTCGACTCGAAGAACTTCAGGAACGTGGAGCGGATTTCAGCGGCTTTCATCGGCATGTGCCTTGGTGCGTGCTGCACAAGCGGGCCGGATACGCCCTGTTTTGAGTGCGGCAGCCCCGTGTCTGGGGAGCGCGCGATTCTATCGTCGCCCGCTTCGCAAACCCTTGCACAAAAAACACGTCCCCACGCCTGCAACCGCGCCTTAGGATTCACACCTGTGAGAGCTTCCGACATCGGACGCAAAAGGGAATACATGGACCACCCAGCAAAACAGGTTTCCGGCCGATCGACCATGCACGAGGCACCACTGCGAAGTGCGGCCTGCGCCATCGGCCGCCGGATGATCGCAATTGCCCTCGTTGGCGTTGCCCTGCCCGTGGCCGCATGGGAGCCAACGGCACCGGTCGAACTGGTGGTGCCTGCCGGTACAGGTGGCGGCGCCGACCAGATGGCCCGTTTCATTCAGCAGGTGGTCACCAAGCACGGGCTTATGAAGCAGCCTCTGAACGTCGTCAACAAGTCCGGCAATTCGGGAGCCGAAGGCCTGTTGGACGTCAAGGCGTCGGCCGGCAATCCGCACAAGCTGATCATCACCCTGTCCAACCTGTTTACGACACCGCTGGCCACGGGCACCGACTTCAACTGGCGGCAGATCACGCCGGTGCAGATGCTGGCGCTCGACCAGTTCGTCCTTTGGGTCAACGCGAGCTCACCCCACAAGTCGGCGAAGGACGTGATCGACGCGCTGCAGGCCAGCGCACCGGGAAGCGTCAAGCTCGGAGGCACCGGCAGCAAGCAGGAAGACCAGCTCATCAGCGTGTTGCTGCAGACTGCTGCTGCGGCGCGGCTGACCTATGTGCCGCTCAAGGGCGGCGGCGATGTCGCTTCAACGCTGGCCGCAGGCGCGGTCGACCTGACGGTGAACAACCCGATCGAGGCCGAGAAGCTGTGGCGCGAGGGTAAGTTGCGCCCGTTGTGCGTGTTCGACGGCAGCAAGCTCGACTACCACGCCAAGGTGGCGGGCAGCCAAAGCTGGAATGACCTGCCGACCTGCATGTCCTACGGCATTCCCGTGCAGTACCTGATGATGCGAGGGATCTTCATGGCCCCAGGGGCCACTCCAGAGCAGGTGGCCTACTACGTGCAGTTGCTCGACAAGGTGCGTGCGGTTCCCGAGTGGAAGGACTTCATGGCCCAGGGCGCATTCAAGCAGACGGTGATGAACGGGGCGCCGTTCGTCGACTGGCTGGAGCGGGCCGAGAACTTCCACAGGGTGTTGATGCGCGAGGCCAAGCTCACGGCCTCGGCAACCATCGCGCAGCCGCCGCCGGGGCTTCCGCCGACCGCGAAGCGGTGACCCCGGCCCATTGATCCGGGCAAGTCCGGCAGGCCCTCTGCGCGCGCGGATCCTGCGTTCAGGACCTTGCGGCCGCCGTTGAAGGTCTGACAGACCTCAGCCCTTGATGAGCCGTGGCAGCAACATCAGGTGGCGCGGGCAGATGGACTGCGGGTTCTGGTAGACCGCGCCAGCAAACGCCTGGAGATAGCTGCGCAGAGCGGAGAGGTTCACGACTTCGTCGACGAAGCCGTGACGCGCGCAGTACGCCGGGCGTGAGGTATCGACGTACTTCTGCGCCATCTCGTTCATCTTCTGCGCGATCGGCTCGAGCGGCTTGCCCGCGTCCTTGTCCTTGATCGCGCGGCGCGCGTACGACGCGACCGCCGCGGTTTCGCCGTGCATGACGTAGATCTCGGTGGCTGCGGTGCCTAGGGTGAACGCGTTGTGGCGGTTGGCGGTCGGCCCGCCCATGATGTAGTGCGCCGCAGCACTGCCCTTGCGCAGCACCACCAGCATCATCGGCACGTCGGTCTGCTGGATTGAGTAGACGAGTGACTGCCCCAGGCCGAGGAGCTCGGCCTTCTCGGCGAGGTCGCCGACGTCGATGCCCGTGGTGTCCTGGAACCAGACGACAGGCACCCGGTCGCGCCCGCATTGGGTGACGAACTCGTTCATCTTGATCAGGCCCTGGCGGTAGAGTTTGCCGCCGATGCCGGGATAGTCGGCGTACTCGGGATAGCCCTTGGGCAGCAGCCCCTGCCGGTTGCCGATGACGCCGAGCAACAGGCCGTCGACCTTCACCAGCCCGGTGTAGACCTCGGGACCATAGCCGGGCCGGAACTCCATGTGCTCGCTGCCATCGACCAGGCGTGCGAGGATGTCGTCGAAGGAGTAGGTTTCCTTCTGATTGAAGGGCAGCAGGTGGTACAGGTCGTCGGCAGGAAGCCGCGGCTGCGCCGGCTGTGCGACGCGGAAGAACATCGGGTCGTAGGCCGGAATCGCGCGCATGTATTCCTTGAGGCCGTCGAGCACACCCTTTTCCTCGTCGTACACGTGGGCGAAGAATCCGGTGTCGCCGTAATGCGTTTCGACGCGGCCCGGCGGCCGCTCCTTGATGTCACGCGTCCTGGCGATCAGCTCCTCGAGCCCGTCGACGTCGAAGCCGCCGCGCGGCGCCATGCCCGAGACGATGCCCACGCCTCCGACGGCGATGTTGGCGTCCTTGTGCGCAAGCAGGATGGTCGGGCTGATGCCCTGGTAGCCTCCGCCCGCGGGGTTGGTGCCGTAGATGCCGGCAAGGATCGGGATGCCGGCCTGCTCCAGCTCGGCGTGGCGGAAGAAGCAGGTGCCGCTGCCGCGCCGGTCGGCGTAGAACTTCTCCTGTTCGGGCAGTTGCACGCCGCTGCAGTTCACCAGCCAGACCAGCGGAATGTTCAGCCGCCTGGAGAGGTTGGTGACGCGCAGGATGTTCTCGGACTGCCCCGGCACCCAGGCGCCGGCCAGCCACTTGTTGTCAAAGCCGATCACCACCGCCCAGCGGCCGCCGACCTTGCCCAGCCCGTCGACGACGTTGGTGGTGCCCTCTGGGTTGTCGGTCGGGTTGTACAGACTGTGCAGCGGATGCCAGGTGCCGGGCTCGACCAGGTACTCGATGCGCTGCCACACCGTGAGCGAGCCGCGTTTGTTGATTTCGGCGGCGGGCAGACCGACCTCCTCGACCGCCTTGCACGCCGCCGCGATCTCGGCTTCGACCGCGACCAGCCTGGCGCGGCTGTCCTGCGAGCGCGCGATGCGGTTTTCCTTCAGCAGCTTGCCGAACTCCGGCATCTTCTCGAAGTACGGTCTCATCGGGCTACTCGCGGTTGGGCGTGGCGCCGCAGGCCATGCCCGAGATGATGATCTTCTGGATATTGGAGGTGCCCTCGACGACCTGCAGCGACTTCGCATCGCGGTAGAAGCGCTCGGCCGGATACTCGGTCGAGAAGCCGTAGGAGCCGAAGATCTTCATGCATTCGTTGGCCGCATGCACCGCGGCCTCAGAGGCGGCGAGCTTGGCGACCGAAGTCTCGTACTGGTTCGGCTTGCCCTGGTCCTTGAGCCAGGCCGCCCGGTAGACGAGCATCTGCGCGGCCTGGTGCTCGACCACCATCTCGGCGATCTGCGCCTGGATCATCTGGTGCTGGGCGATCGGTTTGCCGAACTGGGTGCGCTCATTGGCATAGTTGATCGCCAGGTCGAGCGCGCCGCCCGCCACCCCGAGCGCGCCGGACGCGCATCCCAGCCGCGTCTGGTTGAGCTGCCACATGCAGATGCGAAATCCGTCGCCCGGCTTGCCGAGCACTTTCTCCTTGGGCACCCGCATGCCGTCGAAGACGAACTCGCCGGTCGGCGAGCAATGCAGACCGAGCTTGGTCTCGATCGCACGCGCGCTGCAGCCCTTCATCTTCTTTGGCTCGATGATGAAGGCGGTGATGCCCTTGTTGCCCTGTGCCCTGTCGGTATAGGCATACAGCAGCCCGGCGTCGCCGACATGGGCCTGCGAAATCCACATCTTGTTGCCGTGCACTTCCCAGTGGTCGCCTCTGTCGAGGGCATGGGTCTTCATGCTGGCAACGTCCGAGCCGGTGTTGGGCTCGGTCATGGCGAAGAAGCCGAGTTGCGTCCCGGCGACCCAGCCAGGGACGTACTTCTTGCGTTGCGCATCGGTGCCGAATTTCGCCACGGTCAGCGCCGGGCCCAGGTTCTGCATGTTGAACGGCAGGCGCCAGGAGGCCGACACGCGGGCGATCTGCTCGGCCATCAGCGCCGACTCCATGAACCCCATGCCACTGCCGCCCAGCTCCTCGGGCAAGCCACATGAGAAGAACCCCAGGGCGCCCATCTGCGCCACGCGAGCGGCGCGGAATTCGTGCCTGCGTTCCTCTTCCTCGAGGGTCGGTGCGATCTGCTCGACGGCGAAGCGCCGCGCGGTGTCCTGGATGAGCCGCTGCTCTTCGGTCAGTTCGAAGTTCATGTCACTCGATCCTGACCAGTACCGCGTCCTCATCGACCTTGTCGCCCTTCTTGACAAGGATCTCCTTCACCGTGCCCGCGCAAGGCGCGCACACGGGGCTCTCCATCTTCAGCGCCTCGATGATGACGAGATCGTCGTCCTCCTCGACCTTTGCTCCCACCTCAACGAGAACGGACCAGATATTGCCCGCCAGTGGTGCCCGCACCTCTTCAGCCATGTTGTCCCCTCATTGCGAATTGCCGCCTGACCAGCGATTGTTGGTTTGCGCCCGCGCGCGATCCTTGATTTGCCTGAAGTGCACGCGCCGCGGACGGTCAGGGTCGAAGTATGTCTCCCACGCCAAAGCAAAGACAACCATGCCCGTGGACGCCGGTTTGTCTTGGCGCAGATCGTCGCGAGAAAATGGCGGCATCCCGACGCCCTGCCCCGCTGGCGCAAACTGCAACAATCGGGTCGGCGCTACGGCGCAGCGCCGAATTGCATCGACGACGACCAGGGGCTCAGCGCGAGCCCCTCGGCGGGGCGACCTGAAAACCGTCTCCACCTCACGGAGCCACTCGCATGGACAACTGGACGTTCGGACTCACGATGATGATCGTCGCCGGGGGCGGGACCTTCCTCACGCTCTGGGTGCTCGGCCTCCTGATCGACCTGCTCAAGCGCATCTATCCCCTCACCCCGGAGAAGCCGAGTCATGATTGACAGCATCATTGCCGGCGTGTCCGGGCTCGCAGCCGGCGTCGTCTACCTGTTCACGCTGGGCTTGCCGAACGCGATCATGCTGGGGGTCGGCGGCACGCTGCTCTACCTGGGCGCGAAGAAGAACGTCGAACCGCTGCTGCTGATCCCGATCGGGTTCGGCTGCGCGCTGGTCAACATCCCGCTCAGCGAGCTGGGCGGCGAAGGCGGCCTGCTGAAGATCTTCTACCAGATGGGCGTGGCCAACGAGGTGTTCCCGCTGCTGATCTTCGTCGCCATCGGTGCGATGACAGATTTCGGCCCGCTGCTTGAGAATCCCCGGATCCTGCTCTTCGGTGCGGCGGGACAGTTCGGTATCTTTCTCACGCTGATGATCGCGCTCGCGCTGGGCTTTCCCGCGCTGGAGGCTGTCAGCATCGCGATCATCGGTGCCTGCGACGGCCCGACGGCGATCTACGTGACGTCGCAGTACGCGCCACACCTGCTCGGGCCGGTCTCGGTGGCCGCGTACTCCTACATGGCGCTGGTGCCGATCATCATGCCGCCGATCATGCGCGCGCTGACCACGGAGAAGGAGCGCGCCATCAGGATGGTCACGGTGAAGAGAAGCGTCTCGCAGACCACCAAGGTGCTGTTCCCGCTGGTGGTCATCGTCGTGGGCGGCCTGATCGCGCCCAAGGGCCTGCCGCTGTTGGGCACCATCATGCTCGGCAACTTCATGCGCGAATCGGGCGTGGTCGCGCGGCTGACCAAGGCTTCCGAGAACGAGATCGCCAACGTCGTGACGCTGTTCCTCGGACTGGCCATCGGCGGCACCATGGAGGGCCACGCCTTCCTCAAGCCGACCACGCTGGCGATCTTCGGCATGGGCTTTCTCGCGATCTCGCTCGACGTCGCCGCCGGGGTGCTGTTCGGCAAGCTGGTGTGCAAGCTGACCGGCGGCAAGGTCAACCCGCTCATCGGCGCCGCCGGAATCTCCGCCTACCCGATGGCCGCGCGAGTGGTGCAGACCGAAGGCCTGCGCTACAACAAGAAGAACCACCTCCTGATGCACGCCGCCGGCGCCAATACCGGCGGACAGATCGGCTCGGTGATTGCCGCGGCGATGATGCTGTCGGTTCTCAAGGGCATGGGACTCATCTAGGGTCTGTCGATGATGCTGGCCCGCTTCGGCGCGCTGGCCTGAAAGGATTGCTCGCCCATGCCCAGATCCGTCAAGTTCACCTGGGACGACCCGCTGCACCTCGAGGCCCAGCTCAGCGCCGACGAGCGCGCGGTGCGCGATGCGGCATCGGCGTACTGCCAGGAACGGCTCGCGCCCCGGGTGCTGGAGGCGTTCCGCTATGAGAAGACCGACCCGGCGATTTTCCGCGAGATGGGCGCACTCGGCCTGCTCGGCCCGACGCTGCCCGAGGCGTACGGCGGCTCCGGGCTCAACTATGTCTGCTACGGCCTCGTTGCGCGCGAGATCGAGCGTGTCGACTCGGGCTACCGTTCGATGATGAGCGTGCAGAGCTCGCTCGTGATGGTGCCGATCCACCAGTTCGGCACCGAGGCGCAGAAGCAGAGGTTCCTGCCCAAGCTGGCCCGCGGCGAATGGATCGGCTGCTTCGGCCTCACCGAGCCGGACCAGGGGTCCGACCCGGGCAACATGGGCACCCGTGCCAGGAAGGTGGCCGGCGGCTACAGCCTGTCGGGCGCCAAGATGTGGATCACCAACAGCCCCATTGCCGACGTCTTCATCGTCTGGGCCAAGTCCGACGAGGGTGTGATCCGCGGCTTCATTCTCGAGAAGGGCTGGAAGGGCCTGAGCACGCCCACCATCCACAGCAAGATCGGCCTGCGCGCCTCGATCACCGGCGAGATCGTGATGGATGAAGTCTTCTGCCCCGACGAGAACGTGTTCCCGGACGTGCGCGGCCTGAAAGGCCCGTTCACCGGCCTGAATTCGGCCCGCTACGGCATCGCGTGGGGGGCGCTCGGCGCGGCCGAGGACTGTTGGCACCGCGCGCGACAGTACGTGCTCGACCGCAAGCAGTTCGGCCGGCCGCTGGCGGCCAACCAGCTGATCCAGAAGAAGCTCGCCGACATGCAGACCGAGATCACGCTGGGCCTGCAGGGCTGCCTGCGGCTCGGGCGGATGAAGGACGAAGGCACCGCGGCGGTGGAGATCACGAGCATCATGAAGCGCAACAGCTGCGGCAAGGCGCTCGACATCGCGCGGCTGGCGCGCGACATGATGGGTGGTAACGGCATCTCGGATGAGTACGGAGTGGCGCGCCACCTCGTCAACCTGGAGGTCGTGAACACCTACGAAGGCACGCACGACATCCACGCACTGATCCTGGGTCGTGCGATCACCGGCATCCAGGCGTTCACTGTATGAGCGTCGCCGAGTCGACAGCCGGCTGCGAGGCGGCGGCATGAGCGGTCCGCAGCCGCTACTGGGCACGCGTGTGCTCGACCTGTCGCGCGTACTCGCCGGCCCCTGGTCGGGCCAGCTCCTCGCCGACTACGGCGCCGACGTGATCAAGGTCGAGCGGCCCGGGGCCGGCGACGACACGCGGGCCTGGGGGCCGCCCTGGTGGGGCGACAGCACGCAGCGCATGGCTGCGTACTATCTGAGCGCCAACCGCGGCAAGCGCTCGATCGCGATCGACATCGCATCCACTGAAGGCGCCGCGACGGTGCGGCAACTGGCCCGCCATGCCGACGTGCTGCTGGAGAACTACAAAGTCGGGCAGTTGGCGAAATACGGGCTCGACTACGCCGGTCTCGCGGCGCTGAATCCCGGGCTCGTGTACTGCTCGATCACCGGCTACGGCCAGGATGGGCCCTACGCACAGGCCGCCGGATACGACTTCGCGATCCAGGCCACCGGCGGGCTGATGAGCATCACCGGCGAAGAGGACGGCACCCCGGGCAGCGAGCCGCAGAAGGTGGGCGTCGCGGTGGCTGACCTGATGACAGGGCTGTATGCGACGACCGCGATCCTCGCCGCGCTGGTCGAGCGCGGCCGCACCGGCCGCGGCCGGCACATCGACGCGGCGCTGCTCGACGTGCAGGTCGCGATGCTGGCCAACCAGGCGAGCAACTTTCTCGTCAGCGGCAAGACGCCCAAGCGCATGGGCAACGCGCACGTGAACATCGTGCCGTACCAGGTGTTCCCGACCGCCGACGGCCACGTCGTCGTCGCGGTCGGTAACGACGGCCAGTTCGCGCGCTTGTGCGAGCTCGCGGGACATGCGGCCGTGGCTCGCGACCCGCGCTACGCCGACAATGCTGGCCGCGTCGGTCGACGCACCGAACTCGTGCAGATGATCTCTGGCTGGATGCTCGAACGCAGTACTGCGCAATGGATCGCGCTGCTCGAACCGGCGGCCGTGCCGTGCGCACCGATCCTGGAGCTGCCCGAGGTGTTCCGCCACCCGCAAGTCAGTGCGCGCGGCATGCAGGTCAGCCTGCGCGACAAGAAGGGCCGCGCGGTGCCGATGGTGGCGAATCCGATGCGCTTCGATGGCCAGCGTCCGATAGCCGATCTGCCCCCTCCGGAGTTGGACCAGGACGGCGCGGCGCTGCGCACCGGCCTCGCGCAGGGTCGGCCCTGGCCGCCTCCGTCGAGCGGCGACTGACAGCGCGCAACAGCGCTCGATCGCGACGTTGTTAGAGTGCTTCGCGACATGCCTGCAATCTGATGGAGGACCCCATGGACATGAAGACCTCTCCGCTTTCGACGCTCAAGGATGCGGCCCTGCTGAGGGCCGATGCGCTGATCGACGGGCAGTGGATCACCGGCGACACGCGGTTCGCGGTAAACGACCCGGCCACCGGCATGACGCTGGCACAGGTGGCCAACCTGGGCGCCGCGCACACCGAGGCGGCGATCCGCGCCGCCAACGCCGCCTGGCCCGCCTGGCGCGCCAGGACGGCCAAGGAGCGCCACGCCATCCTGATGAAGTGGTTCGCGCTGATGAACCAGCATGCCGACGACCTGGCGCGCATCATGACGGCCGAGCAAGGCAAGCCGCTGGCCGAGGCGCGCGGCGAAGTGATCTACGGTGCCAGCTTCGTCGAGTGGTTCGCCGAGGAAGCCAAGCGGATCTACGGCGAGACGATCCCGACCACCGACCCGAACAAACGCTACGTGATCATCAAGCAGCCGATCGGCGTCTGCGCGGCGATCACGCCGTGGAACTTCCCCATCGCGATGATCACGCGCAAGGTTGCGCCGGCGCTGGCCGCCGGCTGTCCGGTGGTGATCAAGCCCGCCGAGCAGACGCCGCTGTCGGCGCTGGCCTGCGCCGAGCTGGCCCAGCGCGCCGGAATGCCCGCGGGCGTGCTGAACGTCGTGACGGCGGACGCGACCCGATCGATCGAGGTCGGCAAGGCCCTTTGTGCGTCGGACATCGTGCGGCATCTCTCCTTCACCGGCAGCACCGAGGTCGGGCGCATCCTGATGCAGCAATGCGCGCCGACGGTCAAGAAGATGTCGCTCGAGCTCGGCGGCAACGCACCGTTCATCGTCTTCGACGACGCCGACATCGAGTCGGCGGTCGAGGGTGCGATGGTCAGCAAGTACCGCAACGCCGGGCAGACCTGCGTCTGCGCCAACCGGATGTACGTGCAGGACGGTGTCTACGACGACTTCGTGGCCAGGTTGGCCGAGAAGTCCAAGGGCATCAAGGTCGGCAACGGATTCGAGCCCGGCATCAACCAGGGCCCGTTGATCGACGACCAGGCCATGCGCAAGGTCGAGGCCCATGTCGCCGACGCATTGGCCAAGGGCGCGCGCGTGGTCGCCGGCGGTTCACGCATCGGCGAGCGCTTCTACGCGCCCACCGTGCTGGCCGATGTCACCTCCGCCATGCTGTGTGCGCGCGAGGAGACATTCGGCCCGGTGGCGCCGGTGTTCCGCTTCAAGACCGAGGCTGAAGCCGTCGCGCTGGCCAACGACACCGAGTTCGGGCTGGCGAGCTACTTCTACAGCCGCGACGTCGGGCGCATCTTCCGCGTCGGCGAAACGCTCGAGTACGGCATGGTCGGTATCAACACGGGCCTGATCTCGGTGGCCGAGGTGCCGTTCGGAGGCGTCAAGCAGTCCGGGCTCGGGCGCGAAGGCTCGCACCACGGCATCGACGATTACGTCGAGGTCAAGTACCTGTGCCTGGGTGACCTGAACAAGTAGCGCAGTCAGTCGCCAGGCGGCGATTCATCGTTCGCGGCCGGCGCGCCGCCGCGCTCGACGCGGTTGGCGAACCCAGCGCGGCCCGTGGCGGCTTCGGTTGCCGCCTGTCCGGAGGCGACTCGCAGCAGGCCGTCCGCGTCCCTGCCCTGTGCCGGGTAGCAGGCCACGCCGATGCTCACAGCCACCGCCAAGTCCTGCCCGGCGACGTTCAGCGGACGATGCAGGCTCTGCGACAACTTGGCCGCGACGCGGGCACCGTCAGCTTCGTCGTCGATCCAGGCAAGCAATACGGCAAAGCTGTCTGCGCCGAGCGACGCGACCACATCGCTGGCACGCAGGCCGGAACGCAGGCGCACGGCGACCTTGCGTCGCAGCACGTTGGCCGCCTCGACGCCGAGCCGCGCCTCGGCGGTCGACAGCCCTTCGATTCGCACGACCAGCAGAGCCATCGAAGCGGGTTCGCGCTCGCGCAACGCGAGCAGATGGGTCATGTGCTCCATCAACTGGCCGTGGTTGGGCAGGCCGGTCGACAGGTCTGTCGAATAGGCGCGCCGCGCCGAGAGATCGATGCGCTTGCGCTCCACCGCCTGGCGAACCGCCAAAGCCAGGCGCGCTCCGAGCGCCTCACGGCTCGCAACGACCTCCTGAACACCGTACTGCAGCAGCCGGGTCACTTCGTTGACGGCAGGCTCGGGTGTCACGACGAGCACCGCCATATCGAGCACCGCGCTCGACAGGCCGCTCCAGTGCACGATGTCCGACGGCGCGGGTGTCGCCGCGGCGTCGATCAGCAATGCATCGAAGCGCTGCATCGTCAGTTGCTGCATGACCTGTGCCAAGTCCGTACAACTGTGCACGACGAACGGGCCATAGGCCGAGGTCGACAGGTCCGGCGCTGGATTCAGCGTGCTGAGCAACTGCAGCGGCGCGGTCATCGATATCCATTCGGCCCCGGAACCCGGCGACCGCAGTACTCGCGTGGAGCGGGCGATGGGAATCGAACCCACGTCTTGAGCTTGGGAAGCTCAGGTCCTGCCATTGAACGACGCCCGCAGATTGGCGCGGATTTTACGCGTGACTGCCTACAATGCGCCGCCCGAAGCAGGCAAACGCAAGGCGCGGTGGTCCGCGCCGCCCTCCGCATGCCCGATCCACATCCGATTCATCCGCCGCGCGCGATTCGAAGCTTCGTATTGCGCGCCGGCCGCATGGGCAGCGGGCAGCAACGGGCGCTGGCCGAACTGGCCCCCCGCTATGTGCTGCCCTTCAACGGACGGCCGCTTGCCGCTGCCACCGTATTCGGTCGAACGGCTGCGCTGGTTGTCGAGATCGGGTTCGGAATGGGCGATTCGACTGCAGCCATCGCCCAGGCGTCGCCGGCGATCGATTTCATCGGCCTCGAGGTTCACCCGCCGGGTGTGGGCTCATTGTTGCGCCAGGTCGAGGCGCAGCAACTGCGCAATCTGCGCATCGTTCAATACGACGCCGTCGAGGTGTTGCGGCAGATGATCGAGCCTGATTCGCTGGCCGGTGCGATGCTGTTCTTTCCCGACCCATGGCCTAAGAAACGACACCACAAACGGCGCCTCGTCCAGGCGCCGTTCGTCTCGCTGCTGGCGAGCCGCCTGGCCGGCGGCGCGACGCTGCATTGCGCGACCGACTGGGAGCCCTATGCCCAGCAGATGCTGCGGGTGCTGACGGCCGAGCCGACACTGGTCAACACAACCAGCGGCTTCTCACCGCGGCCGAGCTATCGCCCGCTGACCAAGTTCGAAGCCCGCGGTGCCCGCCTCGGTCATGCGACCTGGGACCTCGTGTTCCGTCGCCGGTAGTCGACGTACCACTGTGCTGGCACGCGCGATTGCCTCAGCCGGCCTCGCAGGCCACGCTCGCGCCGGCAGGCGCTCGCCCCGACTGAGGCAATCGCCCCAGCGCAGGCACGGGCTCATGTCCTCAGTCGGCCCAATTGACTGCACCCGTCCAGGCCGTGGCCAGCACGACGATGCCGAAGGCGATGCGGTACCAGGCGAACGGTACGAAGGTATGGCTGGCGATGTAGCGCAGCAGCCAGCGCACGCACAGATACGCGCTGACGAACGAGACGACGCCTCCGACGGCGAAGACCGGCCAGTCGGACACCGACAGCAGCGCACGGTCCTTGTACAGGCTGTAGGCGCCGGCGCCCATCAAGGTGGGGATCGCCAGGTAGAAGCTGAAGTCGGTGGCGGCCTGGCGCGACAGCCCGAACAACATGCCCCCGATGATCGTGGCGCCCGAGCGGCTCGTGCCGGGTATCATCGCGACGCATTGCGCCAGGCCGACCTTGAAGGCGTCCGATGCGCTCATCGCATCCACCGAATCGACGCGGACCGCCGAGGGCGGCCGCCGCTCGGCCCACAGAATGATCAGGCCGCCAACGATGAACGTGGTCGCGACGACCGGGGCGTTGAAGAGGTGCGCCTTGATGGCCTTGCCGAACAGGAGGCCGAGCACGACCGCGGGCGCGAACCCGATCGCCACGTTGCGGACGAAACGACGCGCGCGTTCGCTGTCGGCCAGATTCACCACCGTGTCGCGCAGCCGCTGCCAGTAGACGATGATGACCGACAGCATCGCGCCGCTCTGGATCGCGATGTCGAACACCTTGGCCTTGGCGTCGGCAAAGCCGAGCAGCGATCCGGCGAGTATCAGATGACCCGTCGACGAGATCGGCAGGAACTCGGTCAGCCCTTCGACCACGCCCATCACGGCTGCCTTCACGAGCATCACGAAGTCCACGCGCCAATCCTCGGGTCAAAGCCGCGCATGATAGTCGTGCCGTCGTGACACGACGCCGAGTTGCGTAGCCGCACGCCTGCGCCAGCCCAGGTCGTCGGGCTTCAGTCCGGTTGACCCTTGCGATGCCGCCAGCTACATTACTGACCGGTCAGTCACTAACATTCAAGCTCCGATGGTCGAATCCCCCGTTCAAGCCCGGCGGCGTCGCAAGGAAGCGCGTCCCCAGGAACTGCTCGACGCGGCGCTCGAGCTGTTTGTCGAGAAGGGTTTTGCCGCCACCCGTGCCGAAGAGGTGGCCCAACGCGCCGGTGTCTCCAAGGGCACGCTCTACCTCTACTATCCGAGCAAGGAAGAACTGCTGAAGGCGGTGATCCGCGAGCACCTGTCGGCCCGTATCGCTGCCGGGGCCGTCCTGGCCGAGCAGCATCGCGGACCCATGGCGCCGCTGCTGCGCGACGTGTTCAGCCATTGGTGGCAAAGCGTCATCGACAGTCCGACCTCCGGTGTCTTCAAGCTGATCATCACCGAGGTGCGCAACTTCCCCGACATCGCGGATTTCTATCACCGTGAAGTGATCGAGCCCGGTGAACGCCTGATCGGCAGCATCGTGCAACGCGGCATCGACAGCGGCGAGTTCGAACGCCTGGACGTTGGCGCGGTGGTGCACTCGTTGGTGCTGCCGATGGTGATGGTCTGTCTGCACAAGCACTCGCTGGGCGCCTGCTCGCGCCACGTCGACCACCTCGACACGCAGTCTTTCGTTCTGGCGCACATAGACCTCGTGATACGGGGCCTCGCGCGGCAACCCGGCGCCGGGCGCGCCAAGGCGCGGCCATGAGAGGCTGGATCGGATTCGGCGTCGCACTGCTGGTCGTCGTGGTGGTGGCCCTGGCGATCGGCCAGGTCGTCACGGCGCGCCAGGCCCAGCAGTCCCAGCTCGCGGGCACGCCACCCCCGCCCGCGGCGCTGGAGCTTGCGCCCGCGGACCTCGCGACTGCCACCCGCGCCGAGCTGACCCGGCAGCTCGCAATCTCCGGCAGCCTGAAGGCCGTGAACAGCGCCATCGTCAAAGCCAAGGTCGCCGCCGAACTGCAGACCATCTCGGTGCGCGAGGGCGACGCCGTCAAAGCCGGCCAGGTCGTCGCACAGCTCGACAGCACCGAATTCGACTGGCGGGTGCGCCAGTCCGAGCAACAGGCCGCCGCGGCCCGCTCCCAACACGAGATCGCGCAGCGCCAACTGACCAACAACCAGGCTCTTGTCGTGCAGGGGTTCATTTCGCCGACTGCGCTGGAGTCTTCGACCTCCGCCGAGTCGGGCGCCAAGGCGACGCTCGAGGCCGCCATGGCGGCTGTCGAGCTGGCGCGCAAGGCGCGCGCCGACGCGACCATCGTCGCGCCGATCAGCGGCGTCGTCTCGCAACGCCTGGCGCAACCCGGCGAGCGGCTGGCGATCGACGCGCGGCTGCTCGAAATTGTCGACCTTTCGCGCCTGGAGGTCGAGGCCGCCATCGCGCCGGAAGACGTGGCGGCACTGCGTGTCGGCGCGGTCGCCCAATTGCAGATCGACGGCGTGTCCGAGGCGGTGCGCGCGCGCGTCGTGCGAATCAACCCCAGTGCGCAGGCCGGGTCGCGCGCGGTGCCTGCCTATCTGGCCGTCGAGCCCCATCCGGCGCTACGGCACGGGCTGTTTGTGCGCGGCTGGATCGAGCTCGAGCGCCGCCCTGCTCTGGTCATTCCGTTGAGCGCGATTCGCAGCGACCAGGCCAAGCCCTACGTGTTGCGGGTCGGCGGCGATCGTGCCGAGCTGCGCGTGCCGGAATTCGGCGCGCGCGGGCAGGCGCAGGGGGTCGACGCGGTGGAGGTGCTCAAGGGCCTGGACGAGGGCGATCGGCTGCTGGCCGGCAGCGTCGGCGTGGTGCGCGAAGGGACTGTGCTGCACTTGCCCGGCCTATCGATGGCCGGCACGCCGGTCCGGGCCGCACCACCGGCTTCCGGGCCGCCTGTGCGCTGACATCGCCATGTGGTTCACCCGCGTCGCGATCGGCAACCCGGTGATGGCCGTGATGGTCATGCTGGCGTTCGTGGTGCTCGGCCTGTATTCATTCCAGCGCCTGAAGGTCGATCAGTTCCCGAACATCGAATTCCCGACCGTGGTGATCCAGGTCGACTATCCGGGCGCAGCGCCCGAGATCGTCGAGGCCGAGGTCACCAAGAAGGTCGAGGAGGCCGTCAACACCATCGCCGGCATCAACCAGCTGTTCTCGCGCAGCTACGAGAGCGTCGCGGTGGTGATCGTGCAGTTCAACCTGGACGTCGACGGGCGCAAGGCGGCCGACGACGTGCGCGAGAAGCTGTCGATCGTCAAGGCCACTTTCCGCGATGAAGTCAAGGAGCCGCGCGTCTCGCGTTTCGACCCGGCGGCACGGCCGATCTACACGCTGGCACTGAGTTCGCCCGACGGCAACCGAAGCGTCCAGGAGCTGACGACCCTCGCCGACCAGGTCGTGAAGAAGCGCCTCGAGAACGTGCCCGGCGTCGGCTCGGTGACGCTGGTCGGCGGCCTGAAGCGCGAACTCAACGTCTACCTGAAGCCGCAGGCGATGGAAGCTTTCGGCGTTGGCGTCGATCAGGTCATGGCGGCCGTCCGCACCGAGAACCAGGATCTGCCGGCCGGCAGCCTGCGCTCGCGCGAATCCGAGCGCGTGGTCCAGGTCGAGGGCCGCATCAAGCGCCCCGAAGACCTGCGGCAGATCATCGTGACGCGCCGCGGTGCGGGCAGCGCAACACAGCCGGTGCGCCTGGCACAGGTCGCCGATGTCGTGGACGGGCCCGAGGAGCTCGAGACGCTGGCGCTGTACAACGGCCGGCGCACGCTCGCGCTGGATGTCCAGAAGAGCCAGGGCGAGAACACGATCGAAGTCGTCGACGGGCTCAACCGCGCGTTGGCCAGCCTGCAACCCCGCCTGCCGAGCGGCGTGGCGCTGGAGGTCGTGCGCGACAACGCGCGGCCGATCCGCGTGTCGGTGGCGAACGTGCAGCGCACGCTGTTCGAGGGCGCGCTGCTGACGATCGGTATCGTGTTCCTGTTCCTGAATTCGTGGCGCTCGACCGTGATCACCGGGCTGGCGCTGCCGATCGCGCTGATCGGGACATTCGGCGTCATGGACGCCCTGGGCTTCACGATCAACATGATCACGCTGATGGCACTCAGCCTGTGCGTGGGCCTGCTGATCGACGACGCGATCGTCGTGCGCGAGAACATCGTGCGCCACGTCCAGATGGGGAAGTCCGCCCACGACGCCGCGCTGCAGGGTACCGACGAGATCGGCTTGGCCGTGCTGGCAACCACGCTGTCGATCGTCGCGGTGTTCCTGCCGATCGGCTTCATGGGCGGCATCATCGGCAAGTTCTTCCACGAGTTCGGCATCACCATCGTCGCCGCGGTGCTGATCTCGATGTTCGTCAGTTTCACGCTCGATCCGATGCTCAGTTCGGTGTGGCACGACCCCGCGATCGACCGCGAAGGCCAGCCGTATCAGCCGCGATCGCTCTACGACCACACGCTGGGCCGGATCACGCATTGGGTCGACCACTTTTCGCACCGTCTGGGCGACGGCTATGTCGCGATCCTGGGCTGGTCGCTGCGGCACCGTCTGGCCACGCTCACGATCGCCGCGGCGACCTTTGGCGGCAGCTTTCTGATCATCCCGTTGCTCGGCACCGAGTTCGTGCCCAAGGCCGACTTCTCGGAAACCTTCGTCAGCTTCTACACGCCGATCGGCTCCTCGCTGGAGGGCACCGAAAGCCGGGCGCGCCAGGTCGACGCGATCCTGCGCGCCATGCCCGAGGTGAAATACACGGTCACGACGATCAACACCGGCCAGGCGCAGGGGCGCAACTATGCGTTCGTCTATGTTCGCCTGGTCGACCGGATGCAGCGCACGCGCAGCGTGGATCAGATGTCGGTGCCGTTGCGCGAACGCCTGGCCACGGTGCCCGGCATCACGGTCACCCACGTCGGGCTGCTCGACCCGGTGGCCAGCAGCAAGCCGATATCGCTGTCGATCCAGGGCACCGACCTGAACGAACTGCAACGCATCAGTGCCGCCCTGAAGGCCAGGCTCAGCGGCATACCGGGGCTGGTGGACCTCGACTCCAGCATGAAGCCGAACAAGCCGACCGCGTCGATCGACGTGCGCCGCGACGCGGCCTCCGATGTCGGTCTCTCGGTCGGGGCCATCACCAGCAACCTGCGCGCCCTGGTCGCCGGGCAGACGGTGGGTAACTGGCGCGCCGATGACGACCAGAACTACGACGTCAAGGTCAGGCTGCACCCCGACGCGCGCCACAGCACGACCGACCTGGAACGCCTGCCGATCGTGACCGGCGTCAACGCCGACGGTAGCGCGCGCATCGTCCGCCTGGCCCAGGTGGCGGACGTGCGCGCCGGCAGTGGCGCCAACCAGATCAACCGGCGCGATCTCAATCGCGAAGTCGAGCTCACGGCCAACGTGTCGACACGTTCGCTCGGCGAGGTGTCGGCCGACATCACCAGGACGCTGGAGGCGCAGCCGGCGCCGCCGGGCTACAGCTACCGGTTCGGCGGTTCGACCAAGGACATGCAGGAGTCGTTCGCCTATGCCGTATCGGCCCTGGGCCTGGCGGTGATCTTCATCTACATGATCCTGGCGTCGCAGTTCCGCAGCTTCCTGCAGCCGCTGGCGCTGATGTCGTCGCTGCCGCTGACCCTGATCGGCGTGGTGCTGGCGCTGCTGCTGGCGCGGTCCACGGTGAACATCTTCTCGATCATCGGCGTGATCATGCTGATGGGCCTGGTGACGAAGAACGCGATCCTGCTGGTGGACTTCGCGATCCGTTCGCGCGCACAGGGCCTGGACCGTGAGCAGGCACTGCTGCGCGCCGCCAAGGTGCGGCTGCGCCCGATCCTGATGACCACGCTGGCGATGGTGTTCGGCATGGTGCCGCTGGCCTTCGCGCTCACCGAGGGCTCGGAGCAGCGAGCACCGATGGGTCAGGCCGTGATCGGCGGCGTGATCACGTCGTCGCTGCTCACCCTGGTCGTGGTGCCGGTCATCTATTGCTATCTGGATGACCTCGCCAACTGGGCGCGCCGGCTGTTCGGCGGCAGTAGGCCGGTCGCCGCCCAATAGAATCGGTCAACAGACAGCCACCCTCGAGAGAGATCGACTTGGATATCGAGCAAGCCCGCTTCAACATGATCGAGCAGCAGATCCGGCCGTGGAACGTGCTCGATCCGGCCGTGCTGGCGCTGTTGGCCGCTGTGCGCCGCGAGGATTTCGTACCGAGCGCCTATCGGTCGTTGGCCTTCGTCGATTGTGAAGTGCCCTTGCCCGACGGGCAGAACATGCTCGCGCCCAAGCTCGAGGCGCGGCTGCTGCAGGAACTGGCGGTGCAGCGCCACGAGCGCGTGCTGGAGATCGGCGCGGGTTCCGGATTCATGGCCGCCCTGCTCGCGCACCGGGCCCGCTCGGTGTTGTCGCTCGAAATTCGCCCCAACCTGGCCACCATGGCCGCCGCCAATCTGCAGCGTGCCGGCATCGCCAACTGCAAGGTGCGCGTGCTCGACGGCTCGGGCGGAGTTCCCGGCGACGCGCCGTTCGACGCCATCGTGCTGTCGGGCTCGGTCAATGCGGTGCCGCAAGCGCTGCTGGAGCAATTGGCGCCCGGCGGCCGGCTGATCGCGATCGTCGGCGATGAACCGATCATGCGCGCCGTGCGCGTGCATCGCGTGGCGCAGTCGCAGTTCCAGTCCACCGACCTGTTCGACACCTTCGCCACGCGGCTCAGTGGATTTGGCGAGCCCAGCCGCTTTCGTTTCTAGTCCCGACCTCGAACCCGGCCTGCCCGACGCCATCCAGCCCAATTCACCGACACCATGCCCCCATCCAGATTGCAGCCCGTCGCAATCCGCTTGCCTGGCGTCGATGGGAACCGTAGAACCACGCTTGCCTCCCACATGCCGCCGATCGACACCCGCATGGCCGCCAGGCCCTTGCCCGAGGATGCCCTCATGACCCATTTGCCGCAGAGCCGAAAGCCACTCTTCGTCCGGCTCATTCCCGCCGCCTGTGCGATCGCGCTGGCCACCGCCAGCGCGTTGGCCAGCGCGCAAAGCCTGCGCGAGCTCTACGAGGCGGCGCGTGCCTATGACGCCACTTATCTGGCCGCCCGCGCGCTGGCGGACTCCGCTCAGTTCCGCGCCGCGCAGGCCGACGCCCTCAATCGCCCCAGCGTGAACCTGACCGCCGGTGCCTCGCGCACCGACACCGACGGGCCGTTCGTGCTCAACCAGGGACAGCCGATTCCGGGTTCTGGCGGCTACCGCTCCTCGAACCGGGTCGAGGGGGCTGTCAATGCCACGCAGCCGCTGTACAACCGAACGAACGACGCCGTCATCTCGCAGGCCCAGCGCGGGCTGGAGGTCTCGATGGCGGATCTCGAAGCGGCCGAGCAGGACCTGATCGTGCGCGTAGCGCTGGCCTATTTCGACGTGTTGGCGTCGGAGGACTCGCTGGCCACGGCCCAGGCCGGGAAGAAGGCCATCGCCGAACAACTGGCGTCGGCGAAGCGCAACTTCGAGGTCGGCACCGCGACGATCACCGATACGCGCGAGACGCAGGCGCGCTTCGACCTGGCAACCGCCCAGGAGATCGCGGCCGACAACGACTTGCGAACCAAGCGCATCGCGCTGGACCAGCTAATCGGCCGCAGCGGAGTGGCGCCCAAGCGGTTGGCCCCGGCGGTGACGCTGCCTGTACCGGCACCCGACGACGTGAACCAATGGGTGACCACCGCCGAAACCGAGCATCCCCAGGTTCGCAAGGCGCAACTCGCGCTGGAAATCGCCAGACTCGAAACCGAGCGCGCACGTGCCAGCGAAGGCCTGACACTCGATCTGGTCGGTCGGGCCGGCGGCGATCGCACGGTCGGCAGCCTCACCTCCCAGCCGGGCAACACGACGAACACGCTGATCGGCCTACAGCTCAGGATGCCGTTGTACACGGGCGGTTCGACGCAGAATCGCATCAAGGAGACGCTATCGCTCGAAGAGAAGGCGCGCAACGATCTCGATGCGGCACGGCGCGGCGTGGCGCAAAGTACTCGCGTCGCCTTCTTCAACGTGCGGTCGGGCCAGGCGCAGGTCAGGGCGCTGGAGGCGGCCGAGTCCTCGAGCAATCTGGCGCTCGAGGCCACGCAACTGGGATACAAGGTCGGCGTGCGTGTCAACCTGGACGTGTTGAACGCGCAGACCCAGGTGTACCAGACCCAGCGCGACCTTTCCAGGTCACGCTACGACGTATTGGTTGCGGGCCTGCGGCTGAGGCAGTCCTCAGGCCAGCTGCGCGCCGAGCATGTCAACGCCTTCAGCGAGCTGTTGGAGAAGTAGCCGACCCCTGCGCTTGACGCGGCAGCCCGTCCCGTCCTTCAGCGCAGCCCAGCAGACGCGTCCACGAGCCTGAGCACGTGCTCGGCCATGCGCCGAGCCGCACCCTTGTGCAGTTGCGCGAATGCCAACGCACGACGCGCCCACAACTCGCGCTGCGGGTCGCGCGCCAATTCGACCGCGCGCTGAACGCCTTCAGTCATGTCGTGCACACGCACCGCGGCGCGCTCCGACAACGCATTCTCGGCGGCCTGTGCGAAATTGAAGGTATGCGGGCCCATGACGATCGGGCACGCGCAGGCCGCCGCCTCGATCAGATTCTGGCCGCCCAGCTTGGCGAAGCTGCCGCCGAGTAGCGCCACATCGGCGGCGCCGTAGTAGACAGGCATCTCGCCCAGCGAATCACCCAGCCAGACGTCCGCGGCGAGCTGGGCCGCCCCGGGGGTCTGCTGCCATTGCGTGCGTCGGGCCATCGTCAAGCCGAAGTCACCCACGAGATCGGCGACTTCGTCGAAACGCTGTGGATGGCGCGGCACCAGCAACAGCAGCGGCCGCGGCGCCGGCGCGTCGGCCCAGGCCTGCAACAACACGATTTCCTCGCCGTCGCGGCTGCTGGCCATCATGACGACAGGACGCGCGACCAGGCGTCGCCACAACCGACCGCGGGCCACCATCGCAGGGGCCGGCGCCATGTCGAACTTCAGATTCCCGCAGACCTCGACTTCCCTGGCGCCGACCTCGTGCAGGCGCGCCGCATCGTCGCGCGTCTGCGCCAACACCAAGAGCAGCTGCTCGACAGCCGGTATCAGCAGTGACGCGAAGCGCCGGCCCTGCCGCGCGCTGCGTTCGCTCAATCGCGCATTGGCCACGACCATCGGAATGCGCAATCGCGTGGCCTGCTGAATCAGATTCGGCCAGATCTCGGTTTCCATCAACACGCCCACGGCCGGTCGTGAGCGGGCCAGGAATCGGCGTGTCGCACCCGGCGTGTCGTAGGGCAGCCAGCGTTGTTGGTCGCCGGCACGCAGCAGATCGACCCCGGCCTCACGACCGGTGGCCGTGCCATGCGTCAACAACAACCGCATATCGGGCCGCAGCACGCGCAGCGCATCGACCAGCGTAGCTGCAGCCCGGGTTTCGCCCAACGAGACCGCGTGAATCCAGATCGATCCAGGCGTCGCCACGCTCCCCCATCCGAGCCGCTCGCGCCAGGCCAGGCGGTAGCCGGGCTCCACGCGAGCGCGCCACCACAGCCGCGCGAACAGCAACGGCAGCAGGAGGTACACCGTCAGCGACCACAGGGCACGGGCCAGCATCGCGGTTCAGCCGGGTTTGCCGCGAGGCAGGTTCAATGCGCGGCGCTCGTGAACCGAGCGTCGGGTTTGACCGCGCGCAGAGCCGTCATGAACTGGTCCTCGATGCGTTGCAGTGCGGCCTGCGTATGCCCCTCGAAACGAAGCACCAGCACCGGAGTGGTGTTGGACGCGCGCACCAGCCCGAAACCGTCGTCGAACTCGGCACGCAGTCCGTCGATCGTGATCACTTCGCGCGCGCCCGGGAAGCGCGCCGTCGCGCGCAGGCGCTCGATCAGGCGATGCGGCTCACCCTCGGCGCAGGCGACGTTGAGTTCCGGCGTGCTGAACGCGGTCGGCAGCTCGTTGAGCACGGCGCTCGGGTCGGCGCTGCGTGACAGGATCTCGAGCAACCGTGCTGCCGTGTAGGTCGCGTCGTCAAAGCCGTACCAGCGCTCGCCGAAGAAGATGTGCCCGCTCATTTCGCCGGCGATCGGTGCGCCGGTCTCCTTGAGCTTGGCCTTCACCAGCGAGTGCCCGGTCTTCCACATCAGCGGCACGCCGCCGCGCTCGCGGATGTCCACCGCCAGGCGCTGGCTGCACTTGACGTCGTAGATGATCGTCGCACCGGCGTGGCGCGACAGGATGTCGCGTGCGAACAGCATCAGCTGCCGGTCGGGATAGATGATCCGCCCGTCGCGCGTGACGACACCGAGCCGGTCGCCGTCGCCGTCGAAGGCCAGGCCCAGCTCGGCGCCATGCCTATCCACCGCCGCGATCAGGTCCGCCAGATTCTCGGGCTTGCTGGGGTCGGGATGGTGATTCGGAAAGTCGCCGTCGACCTCCGAGAACAACTCGACGACCTCGGCGCCGAGCGCGCGCAGGATTCCCGGCGCCGACGCACCGGGAATGCCGTTGCCGGAATCGACCACGATCTTCATCGGCCGCGCCAGATGGCAGTCGCTAATGATGCGATGGCTGTATTCGGCCAGCACATCCATGCGGCCGATCCGGCCGGAACCCCGCGCATAGTCCTCGGCCTGCATTCGATGCCGCAGCGCCTGTATCTCCTCGCCGTAGATGGCACGCCCGGCCAGCACCATCTTGAAGCCGTTGTAATCCTTCGGGTTGTGGCTGCCGGTGACCTGGATACCCGAGCGGCAACCATAGCCCGCGCGCGTGGCCGCCACGTAGTACAGCATCGGAGTCGTCACGGCGCCAAGATCGACCACGTCCAGCCCCGTGGAGGCCAGTCCGCGCGCCAGCGCCGCCACCAGACCGGGTCCGGACAGACGCCCGTCACGCCCCACCGCCACCGCACGCTCGCCGGCGGCCAACGCCGCGCTGCCGAATGCACGTCCGAGGTGCTCGGCAAATGTCTCGTCGATGGTCTGACCGACCACGCCGCGAATGTCGTATGCCTTGAATACAGAAGCGATCGGGTTCATGTCGTGGGTGCCTCGTTGCTCACGATTGTAGGCAGCGCGCCGCAGCCAGCGTGAATCGGGAGCGCGCAAGGATCAAAGGCCCGGAACAGACGGCCGCCGGGTTGATGCGATAGCGGCGCAGCAGGAACAGGTCCGAAAACGGCGAGTCGGCAGCGCGCCGGCGTCTATCATCGTCGGCATGACATTGCAGGACGACGCCGCCTACCGCGCGATGACCACGCGCGATGCCCGTTTCGACGGTCGGCTCTTCGTCGGCGTGACCAGCACGAAGGTGTATTGCCGCCCGGTGTGCCGCGTGCGCACGCCGCGGCGCGAAAACTGCCGCTTCTTCGCCAACGCGGCGCTCGCCGAGGCCAACGGCTTTCGCCCATGCATGCGCTGCCGCCCCGAGCTGGCACCCGGCCTATCGCTGATGGATTCGTCCCAAGCGCTTGCGCAGCAGGCCGCGCGCTGGATCGAACAGGCCGCGCATGAAGGCACCGAGCTCGTCCTGCCGGTGCTGGCCGCGCGGCTCGGCATCACCGACCGGCACCTGCGCCGCATCTTTGCGCGGCTTTATGGCGTGGCGCCGATCGACTATCTGACCACCCAGCGGCTGCTGTTGGCCAAGCAGTTGCTGACCGACACACCGATGCCAGTGACCCAGGTCGCGCTGGCCAGCGGTTACTCCAGCCTGCGCCGCTTCAACGCGGCATTCGCGACACGCTACCGGATGAACCCGACCGCGCTGCGTCGCGCGCCCGAGGCCGACCCGACCGCAAGACGGGCGCGATCCGCCGACGCGTTGCGACTGCGCCTGGCGTTTCGGCCGCCCTACCAGCGCGCTGCGATGCTCCGCTTCTTCGCGCAACGCGCTCTAGCCGGTGTCGAGTCGGTGGATGGCGTCGGAATGCGGCGCACGATCATGCTGACGCATCGCGGCCAGCCGCTCAGCGGCTGGCTCGCGTGGCGCTTTCTGTCGCAGCGCGACGAGGTCGAGCTGGCCCTCGCACCGCAGCTGGCACCGCTGGCCGGTGCCCTCGTACAACGGACCCGCCAGGCGCTGGATCTCGACGCCGACCCTCAGCTCATCGACGCCTCGCTGGCCTCGATGCCGATGACCCCGCAGGCCGGGCTGCGGCTGCCGGGTTCGTTCGACGGCCTCGAGACCTCGGTGCGAATCGTCCTCGGACAACAGGTCACCGTGCAGGCAGCACGCACGTTGACGCTGCGCTTGATCGACAGATTCGGCGCACGCATCACCACGCCATTCGCCGATCTTGATCGCCTATTTCCTGGTGCGCAGGCGATCGCCGAGGCAGACAGCGACGACATCGGGCGCCTGGGCATCGTGCGGCAACGTGTCGGAGCGCTGCAGGCGCTGGCGCGCGCAGTCTGCGACGGTACGCTGATTCTGCATCGCGCTGCACCGCTCGAGGCCACGATGACCCGCTTGCGCGAGCTGCCCGGGATCGGCGACTGGACCGCGCAACTGATCGCGATGCGGGTACTTGCCTGGCCCGACGCGTTCCCGGCCACCGACATCGGCGTGCTCAACGCGTTGGGTACGCGCGATGCGACCCTCGCCGCGGCGATGGCACAGAGCTGGCAGCCATGGCGAAGCTACGCCGTGATGCGTTTGTGGTCGACGTTGGAGGAAACATGAACCCAAAAGGACTGGTGGCTCGAACCCACCTCGATTCGCCGCTCGGCCCGATCCTGCTCGCGGCCACCGACAAAGGGCTGGCCGCGTTGTGGTTCGTCGACCCGAAATACCACGATACCAACACTCTCGACGCGCCCAACGACCCGCAGCAGCGCTGGCTCGCCGCCGCGATCGATGAGCTTGACGCGTACTGGAGCGGCCGCTGTCCGGCGCGGTTCAAGGTGCCGCTCGACCTGCAGGGCACCGACTTCCAGCTCGCGGTATGGCTCGCGTTGCTGGACGTACCACCGGGGCACACCAGCACCTACGGCACGATCGCGCGCCAGGTTGGAGCACCGCAGGCCTCGCGCGCGGCCGGCGCCGCGATCGGCCGCAACCCAGTGGCCATCATCGTGCCCTGCCATCGCATCGTCGGCAGCGACGGATCGCTGACCGGCTTTGCCAGCGGGCTGCACCGCAAGGAGGCACTGCTGCAACACGAAGGCGTGCTGTTGGTGTGAACCCTCCGCCCAGCGCAACGACGGGCAGCGCCGGGGTATTCCAATGAAGCAGCGCGACCTGATCGACCTGGTCACTTTGGCCGCGCTGTGGGGCGCATCGTTCCTGTTCATGCGCATGGGTGCCGCCGAATTCGGCCCGGTGGCGCTGTCCGCCGTGCGCTGTGGTGGTGCGTCGCTGCTGTTGCTGCCCTGGCTTGCGTGGCGCGGACAAATGCCCGTGCTGCGCTTGAACTGGCGCGCCATCGCGTGGGTCGGACTCACCAACTCGGCACTGCCGTTTCTGTGTTTCGGTTTGGCCGCGTTGGCCATCAATGCAGGCTTGTCGGCGATCTTCAACGCCGCCACGCCGCTCTGGGCCGCACTGATCGCAGCGCTCTGGTTTCGCGAGCGGCTGAACGGGGGGCGCTGGCTTGGCCTGGGCGTCGGCATAGGCGGCGTGGCATGGCTCGCGTGGGACGGTGCTGCGTTCACGGCCAGTGAACACGGCGTGAGTCCCGCCACAGCCATCGGGGCCTGCCTGGTCGGCACGCTGTTCTATGGGTATTCGGCAAACTATGCGAAGAAGCGCCTGGCCGGTGTCCCCTCGATGGCGCTGGCCGCTGGCAGCCAGCTTTCCGCGGCGCTGGTGTTGAGCCTGCCCGCCTGGTGGCTGCGGCCGAGCGTGGTGCCCGGTGTCACCGCCTGGACCGCAGCAGCCCTGCTGGCCTTGCTGTGCACGGGCCTCGCCTACATCCTCTACTTCCGACTGATCGCCAACATTGGCGCCACCAGCGCGAGCGCCGTGACGTTCCTGATCCCCGCCTTCGCTGTGCTATGGGGCTGGATGTTTCTTGGCGAGACCGTCAGCGCATCGATGGTCGCAGCCTGCGCAGTGATTCTGGTGGGCATCGCACTCGCAATGGGTCTTTGGCCGCGACGATCAACCCAGCGCTGACATGGCCTGCTCGAGATCGACGATCAGGTCGTCGGCGGCCTCGAGCCCGATCGAGAAACGCACCAGATGGCCAGACAGGCGTGCCGCGTCGCCGCGCATCGCCTTGAGGTCGTACGGCACGACCAGGCTGACCGGTCCGCCCCACGAGAAACCGAGCTTGAAGAGCTGCAGCGCATCGACGAAGGCATCGACACGCTCAGCTGGCAATTTGGGATCGATCAACACCGAGAACAATCCCGCAGCATCGTTGCAATGCGCGGCCCAATATTCGTGGCCTGGTGCACCGGGAAGCGCCGGATGCAACACCTGGCGCACCATGGGTTGCCGCTGCAGCCAGCGCGCGACCTTGCGCGCGGACTGGTCGTGCGCGCGGTAGCGCAACTCCAGCGTCGGCAGCGACCGCAGGACAAGCTCCGCGTCGTTCGCCGCCACTCCGATGCCCAGCCGCATGTGCGCGAGCATCAGCTTGTGGTGCAGCGACTCGTCGCGGGTCACCACCGAGCCCATCAGTACGTCGGCACCCCCGGAGGGATACTTAGTCAACGCGTGCATCGACAAGTCGACGCCCAAGCCCTCGCCCAGGTCGAATGCCTTGAACGCGACGCCGGCACCCCACGTGTTATCCAGAGCGGTGAGCACGCCGCGAACCCGCGCAGCGCGCACCAATGCGCGCAGGTCGGGGAACTCCATCGTGATCGAGCCCGCTGCCTCCAGCCAGACCAGCTTGGTGCGCTCGCCCAGCGCCTTGGCGAAGGCCGACGCATCCAACGGGTCGTAAAGCCGATGGGTCACGCCCCAGTCGGTCAGCAATGTGCGCGCCATCTCCTTTGATGGGCCGTACACGTTGTCGGGCAGCAGCACCTCGTCGCCGCGCCGCAGCAGCGCGACGTTGACCATCGCGATCGCTGCCAGGCCGCTCGGCGCCAGCGCACAGTGCATGCCGCCTTCGAGCGTGGCAAGGCGCTCCTCCAGCGTGAAGGTGGTGGGTGTCCCGTGCAGCCCGTAGGTGTAGCCGTTCTTGTGGCGCCAATCGCGCGCGCGCATCGCCGCGACGTTGGGAAAGATCACCGTCGACGCCTTGTACACGCCCGGCGGCACGGCAGCGAATCCGGCCGGCGGTTGATAGCGGTGCTGGATCAGTTCGGTGCTCAGAGACGTGATCGGTTCGGTCATGTGGGTGTCACAGCGGGCTGGCGATGAGGTCGTGTCCTTCGGCGGCGACAACGCGCGCGCGCGTGAACTCGCCGACCTTGAGTTGCTTGGAGGCCTTTGCCGGCGGCAACAGGCGCACAACACCGTCGATCTCCGGTGCATCGGCATAGCTGCGACCGACGGCGCCACGGCGGCCCAGCATCGGCGCGGAATCGATCAGCACCTGCATCGTGGCGCCGACGCGACGCGCCAGTCGACTGGCCGAGACGGTCTCGGCCACGGCCATGAAGCGGGCGCGGCGCTCTTCGCGCAGCGCGCTCGGCAGCGCACCGGGCAACGCGTTCGCCGCCGCGCCGGCGACCGGCGAATAGGTGAAGCAGCCCGCATGATCGATCTGCGCCTCGCGCGCAAAGTCGAGCAGGTGCTCGAACTCGGCTTCCGTCTCACCGGGGAAACCCGCGATGAATGTTGAGCGCACCGTGAGTTCGGGACAGACCTCGCGCCAGCGCATCAGACGCTCCAGGTTGCGTTCGCCGCTGGCCGGCCGCTTCATGCGTCGCAGAACGTCGGGGTGCGAATGCTGGAACGGGACGTCCAGGTACGGCAGTACGCGGCCCGATGCCATCAGGGGCAGCACTTCATCCACATGCGGGTAGGGATATACATAGTGCAGGCGCACCCAGGCGCCGTGCGGTTCGGCCAGGTCGCCCAGCTGCTCGCACAGCTCGAAGAGACGCGTCCTCACCGGTCGCCCGTCGAAGAACCCGGTGCGGTACTTGACGTCGACGCCATAGGCGCTGGTGTCCTGGCTGACGACGAGCAGCTCCTTCACACCAGCTTCGAACAGCGTCCGGGCTTCACCCAACACATCGCCGATCGGGCGCGAGACCAGGTCGCCGCGCAGGCTCGGAATGATGCAGAACGTGCAGCGGTGGTTGCAGCCCTCGCTGATCTTCAGATACGCATAGTGTCTTGGCGTCAGCTTGATGCCCTGAGGGGGAACCAGATCGACGAACGGATCGTGTGGCTTGGGCACATGCGCATGCACCGCGTCCATCACCTCCTGCGTCGCATGCGGCCCGGTCACGGCCAGCACCTTGGGGTGTACCTGCCGCACCAGGTTGGCACCGCCCTCGCCGGCCTTCGCGCCAAGACATCCGGTGACGATCACGCGACCGTTCTCGGCCAATGCTTCGCCGATCGTGTCCAGGCTTTCCTTGACCGCGTCGTCGATGAAACCGCAGGTGTTGACGATCACCAGGTCGGCGCCGGCGAAAGACTTGGAAGTCTGGTAGCCCTCGGCACTGAGCTGCGTCAGGATCAACTCGGAATCGGTCAACGCCTTCGGGCATCCGAGCGAGACGAAACCAATCCTGGGTACCGCGCTTGCCATGGGGTCGGACATGCCGGAATTGTCGGCGAACCCGACTGTGGCGATCGGTCGCGTCGGGTCAGCGTTTGGGCCCGGGGAATCCCGGCACGCCGGGGAACAAGGTGCCAGCCTGCTTGTGAATCTGTTCCTGCATCTGAACGAACAGATTCTTCGACTGCTCGAGGTAGTTGCCCATCAGCCCCTGCATCATCGGCGCCTGGCCGCTCATGAACTGCGACCAGGTTTCGGGCGTGAAGGCCTTCGGATCGAAGACGCCCTGGGTCTGCTCGCCGAGTCGACGCTGCATGTCGACGAAGGTCTGCAGGTTCTGCTCGATGTAGCTGCCCATCATCCCCTGCATCGCATGCCCGTAGAAGCGGATGATCTGCGCCAGCGTCTGCGACGAGAACATTGGCACGCTGCCGGCCTCCTCCTCGAGGATGATCTGCAGCAGGATGCTGCGCGTCAGGTCGTCCCCGCTCTTGGCGTCGCGCACCTCGAAGTCCTCGCCGTCGAGCACCATCTTCTTGACGTCGGCCAGCGTGATGTAGCTGCTGGCGTGCGTGTCGTACAGGCGGCGGTTCGGATACTTCTTCAGGATGCGCGGACCCTTGTCCGCGGACCCTGAGGTCGCGGCGCGGCGGGTGGCTGCTGGCATTGCGTTGGCCTCCTCGTGCAGTGCAACATCATTCTAGGGTTCGCAGGTCGCCCGCCCGCGCCGGGTTTCCCCGAAACACGGCGCGCAAGAAACGAACCGGGCCCGATCACGGCGAACGGGCCCGGCTGATGCGTTTGGTAGGCGCGATTGGACTCGAACCAACGACCCCCACCATGTCAAGGTGGGAAAGCGGGACCATCCGGGATCTCCTGGGACGCAACTTTACGAGGTAAAAGTAGCATCTGAGGTCCCACGAGGTCTCCTAAAATCCACCCTGGTTTTTGGTACTTTTTTGGTACTTCGGCAATCGGGATCGACATGGCCACACGCATCGACACCGTCGCGTCCCGCGACAAGCTCAAGCCACGACGCGGCCCTTACTGGCACCGCCTGAGCAAGGGTTGTCACGTTGGCTTTCGGAAGATGACCTCCACCGGACACGGGTCCTGGCTGGCGCGGGCAAGGGACGAAGAGGCCTCCGTGCAGCATCTCTACAAGCCGCTCGGCGAGTTCCTCGAGCTCGCCGATCATCTGCGGTTTGACGCAGCCACCAAGGCGGCGCAGGCCTGGTTCGAGCACCTGGGACGCGGAGGCATTGCGGGCGGCGCCACCGTCTCCGAGGCCTGCGCCCGATACGTCAAGCACCTGCGCACGCACAAGACCGAACGCGCGGCGAACGACGCCGAAGCGCGGTTCAAGAACTACGTCCTGAACAAGCCCAAGCTGGCGTCGACCGAGCTGACCAAGTTGACGCCAATGCAGCTTGAGGTCTGGCGCAAGGCCTTGAAGGAGTTGCCGACGCGCAGCGGCGGCCGTCGTGGTGAGCTCAGATCGGAAAGCACCCTGAACCGAGACATGACCTGCTTCCGTGCCGCGTTGAACCTAGCATTCCTGGACGGCCTGGTCACCAGTGACTTCGCCTGGCGCGGCAAGCTCCGGCCGATCAAGAACGCCGACCGTCGGCGCGAGCTGTACCTCGACCGCGCTCAGCGAATCAAGTTCATCGAGAAGGCTCCGCCCGACCTCGCGGCCTTCCTCCGCGGGCTTTGCCAGTTGCCGCTACGGCCCGGCGCACTGGCCAAGCTCACGGTAGGTGACTATGACAAGCGACTCAAGGTGCTCAAGATCGGTCAGGACAAGGCAGGCAAGGACCGACGAATCAAGATGCCCGATGTCACCGCGACGTTCTTTGAGGATGCCTGTAAGGGCAAGTTGCCGTCGGCACCGCTCCTTTCCCGCGCTGACGGCAAGGAATGGAACAAGGACAGCTGGAAAGGCCCGGTGAAGGATGCCGCGCTTTGCGCCAAGCTGCCCGAGGGGACAACGGCCTACACCCTGCGCCACAGCGTCATCAGCGACCTGGTCCACGACGGTCTGGACCTGCTGACCGTGGCACAAATTTCCGGGACCAGCGTTGCAATGATCGAGCGCCACTACGGGCACCTGCGAAGCGAGGTTGCAGCAAGCGCTTTGGCCAAGCTCGCGCTGTAGACCACGACGCCGACCTCAATTCGCTCTCCAACCGGCGCCGAGTCCCAGTCCGCCGACAGTTCACGGGCGCTCGATGATCGGCGTCTATGCAGCGTCATGCGGATATGCGCATGACGCTGCCTATGCGCAGGTCGCAACTATGAGCAGATCGAGACAGTGGCCTCACGATTCCTTCTATGAGGACGGCCCGCAAGGCTCCGGCAGCTTCTTCTCATAGTTTTCGGCGCCCTGAGCATTTGCGTTGCGCCGTGCCAGCGTCTGTTGATTTCGTGTGCGCCGCGAGGGCCGAGCCGATCGTGCGCTTGCTCGTCAACGCGGAACAGTCGGAAAGCCCCGCAAGTACTGGCGATGTTGCAAGCTGATCGCGGTCGTCGGCGCGACAGGATCGGCGACTGCTGTCGAGCCCGGCAACAGGCCATGGAGATCGCCCGCTGCGTCGCAAGACCTCCTATGTGCGGAAACTATGTGAAGGTCTGGTTGACCGCGCTTGGGCACGGGCCGCGCAATTCCTCAATCACAGGACCGAAGCGCTCCGGCGTTGTCCCGCTCGTTGTTGAACCGTGTCGGATGACGGCTCCTCATTCGTGATGCTACGCGGCCTTTCGTTCGCTGCGTTTGGAGTCGGAGGT
>Ga0209253_10000127_pt1 | contig 54993 bp, 46 predicted proteins | sample FrelakmetBRP12BR_FD_187145 | JGI IMG/M metagenome (GOLD analysis project Ga0209253, IMG submission 187145) | Freshwater lake sediment microbial communities from the University of Notre Dame, USA, for methane emissions studies - BRP12 BR (SPAdes)... | ecosystem: Environmental > Aquatic >...
GCGCGGTTGTTGAATGCGCCCTGGGGCCCTTAAGTTTCTCCGCTTCCGGACAGGTGGCCGAGCGGCTGAAGGCGCCGGTCTCGAAAACCGGTATACCGGTGACGGTATCGTGGGTTCAAATCCCACCCTGTCCGTTGTGCTCAGACTCGGGATGGGTGGCCGAGCGGCTTAAGGCGCACGCCTGGAGAGCGTGTGGACCCCAAAAGGGTCTCGTGGGTTCGAATCCCACCTCATCCGTTCCAACGACGTACAGGCGGGCAACACGGCTGCTGGCGAATAGCGCCTCAGCTGCGAGCGACTTGCCGGACAACCACGACCCGGCCAGCCTCGCAGGGCTCTTCACCCGTCGCTACTACCGTACCTCCCCCAGCCTCTCGAGAAGCACGCGCAAGGCGTCCGCCGCGAGGCTGGACTTCACCGTGATCAGAAGGTTCCCCAGGCTCGCTGTGCCGGTGGAGAATTGGTACGCCTCGGAAGGGGGCATGACGCGGAGCGCCGTCACGACGGCAGGACCCGCGCCTCCTCGGACGGCCGCCCCGGCCCGCGTCTCCGTGAGAACGATTCGCTCGCCCGATTGCGTGAGCTGCACAACGCGCACGCGGGGCCGCGTGCCCGCCGTGGACTTGGTGATGCTCTCGATGGAGAGCCCCTCGATGCCGCCGAGCGTGCCGCCCAGGGTGGACGTCGCTTCGGCGCGGTCCACCGGCGCCCATCCGCCCGCAGCAAGCTCCCTGTCCGGCTCGGCGGCGGTGGGGGCACGGCTGAGGCTCAGGTCCGCAGCCACGGTGGCCCCGGCCCTGGCCCGGACGTCGGCGTTTCCCGCGACGTACCCTTCGGCGGCCGCCTGCACCAGGACGGGACCATCCGGAACGTTCTGGATCTCGTACGCCCCCGATCCGTCCGCCACCCCTGAGAGCGTCGTTCCGCGCACGGACACCCGGGCGCCCGCGAGCGTCCGGCCGCTCGCGTCGCGCACCACGCCGCGGATGATACCGACGCTCGGAGCCGGCTGGGGTAGCGGCGTCTCGACTCTCGGGGCGGCGACCGGCGCGGCCGGCGTCTGGGCGGCCGCGGCCGCCGGGACGGGAGCTGCGCGCTGTGCCCCCTCCTGGAGCGAGGGGCGCGGCTCCGCCGTGGGAGGTGGAGGCTCTGCTCCGGTCACGGCCGCTGGTTGGGAGAGCGCTATCTGCTGGGTGGGAGCCGCGGTCCCGGGAGCCGACTGTATGGACGCAGCCCGGCTCGCCACGGTCGGTCCTCTTGCGGGAGTCCTGGTCCGGGGCGCAGTCTGCGCCGCCGCGGTCGCGGGAAGCGCGTTTGCCGCGGTAGTCTCGGCCACCTGGCCGGAACGCGCGCCCCTACCGAGCTGCCCTGCCATGTAACCGAGGAGCGCGACGCCGGCGATCCCGGCTGCCACGCCGAGCGTACGAAGCGGAAGGGGCTGCCGCACGACAGGCTGACCGGCACGTTTCTCGCTTTCTACGGGCCGGGCCGCGACGGGGCTCACAGCCGTGGAGCGCCCGTTGGATTCGGACGGCTGGAGGCTGCTGACGGGTTTCGCAGCGGCAAGAGCGGCGGTCGTCTCCGCCGGGGCGGGGGCCTCGGCGTCCATCGCGCGCAACTGGTAGCGGGATGCCCGGTAGAGTTCGAGGGACTCCTCCGGGCTCGTGACCCACACGATCTCCTTGCTGAGTGCGCCTTTCCGCTTCGAGGCCGGGGGGGACACCTGCTTCACGGGAGCGGTTGCCTCCGGTGGACTCGTGGGCGTCGCTGGGGTGGGTGCAGCAGCTTCCACCGCTGGCGCGGAGACCTCCACCGCCGCCGCATCCGGCGCGATCTCCACCATCGTCTGGTCGTCCGCAGCCGGTGCAGCTGCGGTGTGCGAACGACCCTGACCTCGCAGCTCGAGCGGCGGGAGCATCCGCGGTTCGGTGATCCTCTCCCCCACAGCCGCCGACCGCACAGCCGGCGCGGAAGGTGTCACCTCGCCGGCGCGCCGCTGGGAGTCTCCGCTCCGCCGGTCTCGCGCGCGACTTGCCCGCCGATCCACGTTCGACTGCAGCCACGCGGCGTTCACTGCGCGGCGGCGGTCGAGGTTGCACCGGCGCTCGAACTGGCGGCGGTCGTGGCCCGTCCGACGACCCCGAGCGCTCCGTTCCACGAATCCGGGGGTCGCAGCGGCGGTGTGCTGCACGAGGGGCGCCGCAGGCTGCGGCTCCGGCTCGACCGCCTCGGTCTCCACGGGCGTCCCCGGCTCCACGGCAGCGGGGGCAAGCACGCCCGATCCCTCCGTCTGCCGGACCTGGATCTTGCGCAGCCGGGCGGCACACGTGGGGCAGTCCACGATGTGCCGCCCCGCGTCCTTCCGCCGTTGGGGATCCGCGAACTCCGCCTCACGGACCACATACGCCAGCAGCTCGCGGTAGTCGAGATGGCGGGCGTGCGCGCGCCGCTCGACGAGCCTGGCGAACCCCGCCATGACGAGTCCGTAGAGCGCCTTGCCGACGTCGAACTCGCTCATCGCGGTCACGTCGATGAGCCCGGCGATGTCGCGCGTTCCGTCCAGCAGGGGAAGGATGCGTTGCTGGGGATACGTGAGGTCCTCAGCGGCCGGACCGCTGAGCTTGTCCCTGGTGTGCTGGTACACGAGGTCGAACGACGGGATCTTCTTCTGGATCAGAGTCCACTCGTCCACCCGGCGCGCACCCTCGAGGAGCAGGCTCTGGGCATCGAGCGATTCGGGGAGGGGCTCGTGCGGCGGCCGCCGGTTCGACGTGAAGTCGAACGTGCCCTGCTTCCAGGTGAACAGGAAGTAGACGGCCTCCTCCACTTGGAGTCGGACAAAACGCTCGAGCTCGCCGTGCTCGATGCGCCCGAAGTCCACGAGGATCCGGCCGAGCTGCTGCTTGTTGCCGCGCGCCTGCTCGTCGACCGCTTCTTTCAGGTGATCCTGGGTGATCCGGCCGAGCTTGACGAGCACGTCCCCTATGCGGTCGAGGCGGTTGGCGACGTTGGCGTAGCTGATCCTGCCGGCATCCAGGTAGATCTCCCCGTGCAGCGCCCCGTCGACCATGGCGAGACACCCGGTCTTCCTGCCCAGCGAAAGGAGCTGGAGCACGTCGGGCAGGCTGGCTTCCTCGATACTCCCCTGGATCGGCACTACGCTGTTCCCTCGACGCCGGCTGATGCCCCGTCGACGCGGCGGCGGGCGCATCCCGTGCGCACACATGGATTATCGCGCTTTGGCGCGCGGGGCGACACCCCAACCCCAACCCGACGGCCCCGACGGATGCTCACTGGCGCGGCTGCAGCCGCAGCTGCAGGTCCTCGTACCGCTTCTCGCCGGCGCCCGGCGGTACGAAGATCGAAAGCGGAGGCGCGAACGCGTTCAGGCGCTCCAGGACGGCGTCCGGCAGCGTGACCTCGTACTCGCCCGGCGGGATGGCGGCCTTGTAGAAGCCACCGTCGCCGAAGGTGACGATGGTGATCTCGGCGCCTGTGTTCAACTCCCGCAGCACCACCGGCACGCCCGCAAGTGCCTCCTCGCCCAACACGACGAAGCCGCTGACTTCGCCGCCGACCACTACCGGCAGCTGAATGGCGCCGAAGGCGTTCGGTGTGGGACGGACGCGCATGACCGGAGCAGGTAGAATCAGATGCGGATCCCCGAACGAGAGCGTATCCACGTCGATCTGGGCCGGCTCCGACGGGATCAGGCCCCACACGGAGAACCGGCCGTCCGCGTCCGTTTCCGCGGGCCAGCCGCCTACGTGCACGGGGATGCCCGAGAGCCCCGGCTCGCCGGGATCACGAACGCTGTTGCCGTTGTCGTCCCGGAACAGGACGCCGGAGATTCCCCCGCGGCCGAGATCCGCCCCATCGCCCAGCCGCAGCAGCTGCGTGCGCGGGTCCCAGGCCACCGAGCCGTTTGCGAACGTCAGCGCTTCCGAGCCCGCCTGCGAGCTGACGCGGCTCCTCACGCCCGCCCGGGGACCGGGCATCGCCGTGCTGAAGCCCAGCTCCAGACTGAAGCCGGTCCCGCGGAACCACCCGATGCCCGCATCCATGCGGAGTCCGCCGTTCACGCGGCGGCCCAAGGCCGTGCGCAGCGCGGAGAGCCCGCGGGCGGGCTCGATCGCGATCTGGCCCTGCACCGTGGACGTGCGGAGCCACCGCCACGGACCGAGTAGAGTGGCGTCGGCGCTGGCATCGATGGAGAACCGCCGGCTCGCCGCCGCACCGCCGCGGTCGAGGGCGTCCTGCAGGACACCCAGCGAGTAGCGGACGAAACCGACCCGCGTGGTCGCGGAGACGCGCTGCACGCTCCGCCGCAGGCTCGGCCCGGTGGAGTGCGCGCCGGTGCCCTGGAAGAACAGCGCGCCGCTCATCCAGCCCGGCCGCCAGAACAGGGACGCCTCCGACCTGGTGTTCTCTGCGACCACACCGCCGTAGAGGGCACCCGCTTCCGCGTAATTCGTGTACCCAGCAGTGACCCTCAGGTCGGTCGTCGGTTCGTATTCCACCGCTGTCCGCAGGTGTCCGTTCACCACCGCCTCGCCCGTGATCCCGAGCGAGGGGAGCGGCGTGGCCGACACCACCGCGTACGGCTGCCACACGCTGCCCCGGATGCCGTGGAAGAACGCATCCCAGCCTCCCTGCACCGTGACGTGGCTCGAGATGCCGTACCGGACGTCGGCGCTCATGAGTTCGCGGCACGGATCGTACCGGCAGCGCCCGGCGGCGACGGCGTATTCCATCCGGCCGGCGGGCAGCCGGCTGAACGGGACGCGGATCGTGCGCTTCTGCCGCGTCATCTCGCCCCGGGGGCCGTACATCACGAGCTCGAGCGGGTTCTGGCCGTAGCGCAGCTGCAGCGGCACTCGGAACGCCCCGAGGGCGTCGGCGTCGGCGTAGGCCATGAGCCGGCCGCCGTCGTACAGCTCCACCTCCCATCCGGCCGGGACGTTGCCCGCGAGCGGCTCGACGTCGAACTCGGAGGAGCGGATGAATGGCGCGTTGGTGATCACGACACCCTGCAGCAGCCTCGCCCGCAGCCCGCTGGACTGGACGTCGCCGAGTCGTGCCTGGCGGATCCGGCGCGACGCCGGCCAGGCACGCGTCCACGATCCGCGGAGCTCCAGGTCCGACGCGCCGTGACTGCTCCACACCTGCGGGCGCAACTCGGCGCTGCCCCCAAGCAGTGCCGCGCCGAGACCGAGATGGAGCGAGAACTGGTCGGTCGGTCCGCCGGTGGCGGCCACGAGGGACCAGGACATGACCGCACCGTCCACGGCGCGTTCGCGCAACGGGATCTCCACTGCTCCCGACACGGGCTGTCCGCGGGAGAACAGCTGGCGCCGCCGCTCGCGACGCGCGCGCTGGATGACCGGCAGCCCCGCCGACTGCCCCACCATGGCCGAGAGATCCGACCACTCCACGCTCGTCCTCACACCCAGCAGCCGGTCCAGCAGGCCCGTGGCCACGAACAAGTCACCGTCCCACCAGGCCACATCCATAGTGTCATAGGGGACGGGGTCCGCTCCCCGCGTGAGCTCGCGAGCGCCCGGGCGGAACCGGAGCGGGACGCGACCGGGCTCCAGCAGGGCCACCGCGGAATCCCGCAGGGCGAACGCCTCGACGCGAATCTCGGCCAGGTCGAGGAACTGGCGGAGCGGCAGCAGCAGCGTCTCGTTGTAGGCCAGGGCCGAGATGACGGTCGAGGGGCCGTTCTCGATGTCCAGTCGGATGACCGCGTCGACGTACGCGGTGTCCCGCCAAATGCTACTCCGCCGCGTCGCCGAGGTGCCCCGGAGCGCGAGCTGGGCGGCTGCGGGAGACGCGACCCCGAGCAGGAGCAGGCAGGCCACCAGCAGCGCCGCGGTGCGCGGCGGCTGGCGCGGTCGGGTCGTGCCCGACACCCGGGTCGGGACCGCGGTCACGGTTCGCCTCAGCTCACTCGCACCGCTGCCGAGTCCGTGACCGTGGGGGCGGGCAACACCCGACCCTCCGGCAGATCCGCGCGCTGTGCGCGGAGTCGCACACGGACCTTGTAGTCGCCGGGCTCGAGCGACTCGAGCGGGAAGGCGAAGCGTCGTCTCATCGGGAAGTGCACGGACAACACCGTGGACCAGCGGCGCACCGTCGTGCCGCGCACGTTCACGAGCTCGAAGTCCGCAGTGCCGAGGTAGGCCGCGTTCCCCTGACGGGCCAGGTGGGCCCACACCGCGAGGGAATCGCCTTCTGCCTCCGCGGTGATGCCCCGCAGCACGACGCCGGTGGAGACCGCGCCCTTGCGATACGTCACCGAGGTCACAAGCCGGATTTCCAGCGTCACTCCGGCCCTCACCACGCTGTCCCCGCCGGCGACGCGAACCGAGGCGCCGCGACCCGTGACGATCATCCGGGTCCAGTACTCGCCGTCGGGCAGGTTCTCCGGAGGCCGTGCCAGCAACCGCACGACCTGCTGTGTCCGGGGCTCGAGACGCACTCGCTGGGGGAACGCGCGGATCCAGTCCGCGGCGGACCGGAAGTCGGGCCCCGGATCCTCCACGAAGCGGATGTACGGGGTCCCCGCCGAGTCGGTGTCAGGGAAACCGAACTTGAGCTCGACGGTGGCCTCCTCGGGGCTGTCGCCCGAGTTGCCGATCGTGACCTGCGCCGCCCGCGACCGGTCGTCCATGAACACGGCCGTCGGAGACACGTAGATCGCTTCGATGATGGCCGGCAGCAACGCCACCGCGGCGACCGTGATGAAGGCGGTCCGGAGAGCCGGAGTGACGCGACGTCGCATGCTCACGTTCCCAGGTCGTACACGGTCATGAAGATGGTGGCGCGGTACTCGCCACCGGCTTGAGGCCGCCCCGGCAGTACCGTGCCGCCGATCCGCACGTAGAGACGGCCGTTCGGGCCAAGGCTGCCGATGACGGGTGTGTGCGGGTCGAAAAGGAGGCCGCGCGGCGGACGGCCTCGGCTGAAGTCGGCGAATCCGTCGCCCGGCCCGAAACTGATGGGGAGCAGCGCGCCGTGGTCAGCGGCGAGCGCGGATGGCAGGATCAACTCGACCCGCACGCAGGCGTCCGCCGGGCCTTGGATCTGGAACAGGCCGGCGTTCCGCGGATTGTGTACGGGCACCGACGCGGGTATGCCGGGGAACACCGCCCCGAAACTGAGTTCGTTGAGGGCGAGCGCGAGCAGGGGTGGTGGCACGACGATGTGTGCGCGCGCCTGAGCCCGGAGGGGCGAGGCACACCACGGGGCCGTCGTGGACACCGCGAGCATGGCGATTGCCAACTTGCTGCCCATGTGAAGCCGGCGACCGCGCCGGTCTGCGCACCTACACCTAACGGCCACTTGCCGCTGGCTGCTGCGAGACCGGCACGGTGGTCACGGAGACGACCTCCGCCGCAGGCGTTCGACTAATACGCCACCGTCAGCGTGATCGTGCCCGTGTAGTTGCCAGTGGTCGAGCCGACGGGCGGCGACACCGTGCCCGAGATGCCGATGATCAGGCTCCCGGTCGCATTCGTGCTTGTGAAGAACGGGGCGTTGGGATTGAACGTCGTGTGGCCCCCCGGGAAAGCGGCCCACAGCAGACCGTCGGTCGTCGCGAACGTGATTGGGATCGTGGCGCTGCCTGCCCCCGTGAGCACGGTCGGGAGCGTGAAGCTGACCGTCACGTTCGTCGCGGGCTCGCCAGAGATGTTGAACCGGCCAGCGTCGTTGTTCAGGCTCCCCGGGGTCTTCGGCGTTCCGGCCGTGGCCACGCCGAAGTTGAGGTCGTTCACGCCGGCGGCCGTGAGCGGCGCGATTCCCAATACGCTGGCCAGGGCGCTAATGGAGGCCGTGGCCGAGGTCTGTGCCGCCGCAGGCACAGTGAGACTGCTCATGCCGAGCAGCCCGACCAATGCAGCGGCAGCGGCGAGGCGATTGGTGCAGGACATCTGTTCCTCCTCTTGGAGAACGGGACTGGGGTTTCCACTCACTCGACTGCGGGCTGACTGTCCGGACCGCACAAGAGAGTAGGAGTAGCGCAACCCGTACGCGCAAGACCCACGCCAGGGAGCGTGATCGTCAGGGGCTGGCTAAGTACTTGCCGGTTAATTGGTTGAGGTGAGTGGATTGGATGTTCAACGGCTTTGATGTGGATGAGCGAGCGCACTAGTGTTGCGTCAGTGCAACAGTCCAACCGGTTGGGGGCAACGCGCTTGGAAACGCGGTTCCGCAGGATTGGGAGCCAGGCGCTGAGATCGCCGGGGCGAGGTTCTCAGAGCGAACATCCCGAATGTGACGTTTCACCTACAGGGTCCGCGGCGCAGTCGTACACGCCTCCTCCCGAGGGCCCGATGTCCGCCCTCGCCCCCTGGGCGCAGGTTGGGTTCAGGTGGCAACGACCTCATCGAAACGGGATGCCGGAGTGTCGGCGCGGGACCTCCGCTGGGAGCGAGGGCTCCGGGTTGCGGGGCTGGCGGTCGCTCTGGCGGGGGCGCCGACATTCGCCCGGGATGCGGCCGCCCAGCGGGCCGGGACCATCCAGGCAACCGCGTCGGTAATCGAGTCCTACGTCGCAGCTGCGTTCCGGTCGGACTCGGCAGATGCCGCCGTGCGCACGCCGCCGCGTCCGGGCACTGAGCGGATCCGGATCGCGGGCGTCGGCGTGCTCGAGATCCAGAGCGGGCCAGGCGCCCAGATGCGCGTCGCATCGCGCGTCGAGGACCCCCGCCGCCAATCCAACTTGGTTGTTCGGGTCTCCATCTCCTGCGTGGGCAACTAGCACCGGCGCACCGGGCACGAGCCGCCCCGACCTCTCGCTCGGCCGCGCCGCCAGCCTCACGCCCCGCTGCTACTAGCGCGGCGGTGCACACGAACCTCGTTGACGGAAGCGGGCACTGCTGTCCAAGTACTGCTCTCCCGCTGTGGGATTCTCTTCCACTCGGGTGATCCCCGCAGCATATGCGTCGACGACCCGCCGACGGCAAGAGCCCTCGAGCCCCCGATGCGAAGCGAGTTCCGATATCGGGAGTGCCCCCTGGCATAACACCCTGCCATCACTCAGTTTCTCCCGTAGTGTGTTGGAACGTGGCTCCCCCGCGAACCGCCCGGTCGCCGCATGATCGTCGTCGTCCTCCACGAGACGCAGGAACTGGTGAACATCGCGCACGTGGTGCGCGCGATGAAGAACTTCGCGTTCACCGACTTGCGGCTCATCTCTCCCCGGGAATACGACCCCTACCGCATCGAGGGGATCGCTCACCGCAGCGGCGATGTGCTGGAGCGCGCCCGGTGCTTCGAGGCCCTCGAGCCGGCGCTCGCCGACTGCATCCACGTGGCTGGCTTCAGCGCCCGCGAGCGCACCGCCAAGCGCAATTCCACGCGCCCGCGCGAGGCGGCGGCCGAGATCCTGGCGGTGGCGACCGACGGGCCGGTGGCGCTGCTCTTCGGCCGGGAGGACCGCGGCCTCTCCAACGAGGCGCTCGATCGCTGCCACCGCGTCGTAGCCATCCCTACCAGCCCCGACTACCCCTCGCTCAACCTCGGCCACGCCGTCGCCCTGACGCTCTACGAGCTGGCCCTGGCGCGGGGCGACGAGGCCCGGCCCTTCAAGCCGCCGCGGCGGCGGTCGCCCCCGGCCACCGCGGGGGACCTCGAGCGGGTCTTCGCGGATACCGAGCGGGCGCTCGAGTCCGTCGGGTTCTTCAAGAGCCACGCGAGCGAGCAGGTGATGCGCACCGTCCGGGAGATCGCGCACCGCGTCCCGCTGGACGAGCGGGAGGCGCGGCTCCTGCGCGCGATGGCGATCGAGACGGCGAAGGACGTCGAACGGCGGGCGCGACGGGGGCCAACCGGCGACGGCGCGTGAGCCGGGCGCGGCCCGCGCGTTGATTCCGGCGCCGCCGCCTCTTACGTTTCACGTTCACTATGCTGCCAACCGAGCGCCAGCTGCTGCTGGACGAAGGCGCCATCGCCCGCACGCTCGACCGCATGGCGCAGGACATCCTGAGTCAGACTCCCGATCCCAGCCGTCTCGTCCTCATCGGCGTCCAGCGCCGGGGCGTCGAGCTGGCGGCGCGCTTGGCGCGGGTGCTCGCACGGACGAGCGGCGCCGAGGTGCCGCGCGGGGCCCTGGACATCACCCTCTACCGCGACGACCTCGAGGTGGTGGGGCCGCGGCCCCTCGTCGGCGAAACGCACCTGCCGGTCGCGCTCGAGGGACACCACGCGTGGATCGTGGACGATGTCCTCTTCTCGGGCCGGACGGTGCGCGCGGCGCTGGATGAGCTGGCGGACTTCGGCCGCCCCGCGCGCATCGGCCTGGCGGTGCTCGTGGACCGCGGCGGCCGCGAACTGCCGATCCAGGCCGACGTGGTGGGGGAGCGGGTCCCGACCTCGCCGGGGGACCGGGTTGACGTGTTCGTGCGCGAGCTGGACGGCCGCGACGCCGTCGAGGTGGTGCGCGGCGGGAGGGCCGGATCGTGAGCGGTGCCCTCGGCAAGGACCTGCTGGGCCTCGAGTACCTCACCGCGGACCAGATCCGCCGCATCCTCGACACCGCGGAGCCCTTCAAGGAGATCTCCGAGCGGGCGATCAAGAAGGTCCCGGTTCTTCGCGGCAAGACGATCGTCAACCTCTTCTTCGAGGCTTCGACCCGCACCCGCATCTCCTTCGAGTTCGCCGAGAAACGCCTCTCCGCCGACACGGTCAACGTGGCGGCGAGCGGCTCGTCGGTGACGAAGGGGGAGACGCTGGTGGACACGGCGCGCAACCTCGAGGCGATGCGGATCGACATGGTGGTGATGCGTCACATGTCGAGCGGGGCGGCCAAGTTCCTCGCCGACCGCATCGAGTCCAGCGTGATCAACGCGGGTGACGGCAAGCACGAGCACCCCACGCAGGGACTGCTCGACCTGCTGACCATCCGCGACCACCGGCCCATCGAGGGCACGAAGGTCTGCATCGTGGGCGACGTGCTGCACTCGCGCGTCGCGCGTTCGAACATCTGGGGCCTGCTGAAGCTGGGGGCGGAGGTGGCCGTCTGCGGTCCCCGGAGCCTGCTGCCGCTGGGCATCGAGGAACTGGGCGTGTGCTGCTTCCGCCGGGTGGAGGAGGCGATCGAGTGGGCGGACGTGCTCAACGTCCTGCGCCTTCAGCTCGAGCGGATGGAGGCGGGCTACATCCCCTCGCTGCGCGAGTACTACCGCGTCTTCGGCGTGACCGTCGAGCGGCTGGAGAAGGCGCCGCGTGACCTCCTCATCCTGCACCCCGGACCGATGAACCGCGGAGTCGAGATCGACTCGCGCGTGGCCGACGGGCCGCACTCGGTCATTCTGGGCCAGGTCACCAACGGTGTCGCGGTGCGGATGGCCGTGCTCTACCTGCTCGCCGGGGGGAACCCCGACCTGGCGGAAGCCGCCAAGGGAGGCGCCGACCGATGAAGCCGATCCTCATCCGGGGCGCCCGCGTGGTGGACCCGTCCGTCGGTCGCGACGAGGTGGCCGACATCCTCCTCGAGGGCGGTGTGGTCCGTGGTGTGGGCCGAGGGCTCGGCGCGCCGGATGGCGCCGCGGTGCTGGACGCGGCGGGACTCGTGGCGGCGCCCGGGCTGGTGGACCTGCACGTCCACTTCCGCGAGCCGGGCCGCGAGGACGTCGAGACGATCGCGACGGGCGCGCGCGCCGCCGCGGCCGGCGGGTTCACGTCGGTCTGCGCGATGCCGAACACCGACCCCGTCACCGACAATCAGGCCGCGGTGGGGTTCATCGTGAGCCAGGCGCGCCGCGCCGGTTTCGCGCGGGTCTATCCGATCGGCGCCGTCTCGCTGGGCCAGAAGGGCGAGCAGATGGCGGAGTTCGGCGAGCTCATCGCGGCCGGCGCCGTCGCCGTCTCGGACGACGGGAAGGCGGTCGCCACCGCCCACTTGATGCGGACGGCGCTCGAGTACGCACTCACCTTCGGCATCCCGGTCATCGACCACTGCGAGGACGTCACGCTGTCGCACGGCGGAGCGATGCACGAGGGGGTGACCTCCACGCGGCTCGGCCTCAAGGGCATCCCGCGCTCCGCGGAGGACGTGATCGTTGCCCGCGACATCACGCTCACCGAACTCACGGGCGGCCACGTGCACTTCGCGCACGTGTCCACCGCCGGCGCGGTGCGGATGATCCGCGAAGCGAAGGCGCGCGGGCTCCTCGTGACGGCCGAAGCGACGCCGCACCACCTGACCCTCACCGACGCCGCCTGCGAGGGGTACGACACCAACGCCAAGATGAACCCGCCGCTGCGCGAGCCCCGCGATCTCGCGGCGCTGCGCGCTGGGCTCGCCGACGGCACGATCGACTGCGTCGCCACCGACCACGCGCCGCACCACTACGACGCCAAAGAGGCGGAGTTCGACAACGCGCCCTTCGGAGTGGTGGGGCTCGAAACGGCGCTCGGACTCGCCGTGACCGAGCTGGTGGAACCCGGGATCCTGTCGCTGCCGGCGCTGATCGAGCGGATGGCCACGCGGCCCGCGCAGATCGTCCATCTGCCGGCCGGCACACTCGCGCCCGGCGCCCCGGCCGACGTCGTGGTCTTCGACCCCGCGGCCGAGTGGACGGTGGAGCCGGCGCGCTTCTTCTCGAAGAGCCGCAACACGCCGTTCGCGGGCAGGAGATTGCGCGGCCTGGTGCGGTGGACCGTCGTCGGCGGCCGGCTGGCGCACACCCTGGGCGATCCGCCCGACGCCCCCGACCGGAGCACCGCATGAGCCGGAAAAGCACCAAGTCGCAAGCGGCCGTCGAGCGGCTGCTGGAGGAACGGGGGCAGTACGAGGGCTGGCTCGCCAGGCTCGCAGACCCGGGTGCGGCGGCCGTGCCGGCGCACGTCGTGGAACGGGTGAAGGGGGACTACCGGAGCCGGCTGGACAACGTCATCCGGCAGCTCTCGCGCTACGAGGGCGAGCTGGAGATCACCCTCTCCGAGTCGGAGGTGCGGCGCGACGATCTCGTGACCCAGCGGACCGCGCGCGCCGAGACCCTCGCCGAGGCGGAGCTGCGGCACCAAGTGGGCGAATACGACGAGGGGAAGTTCGCCGAACTGAGCGCGGAGCAGACTGCAGTCCTCACGCAGCTCGGCGAGGAGATCGCAGCCGCCGAGCGCGATATCGGGCGCTACGAGGAGATCCTGGGGCTCATCGGGGTAGCGCTGCCGGAGATCCCGGCCGGGCCGTCGGCGCCCGCGGCGGCCGTGCCGCCGGTGCCCGCGCCCGCCGAGGCTGCCGCGCCGGCCGGGCCGCCACCGGCCCCCGCGGCCGAACCCGCGGCCACCCTCCCGGCAGCCGCCCGTATGTCGCGAAGCGAGGCGGCCGACCTGGCCAAGGTGGCCTCTCGGATCAGCTCGGTCGACGAGCTCGAGTTCATCCGCTCGGTAGCGGGCTGGGAGGACTTGCCGGTCGCGGAGCCACCGGCGCCACGGGTCGAGCCGCCGCCTGCCAGCGTCGCGACGCCTCCCCAGCCTGCGGAAGCCCCTGCGCCGGAGCCGGGCGGAGCGGCGAAGCGCGAGGAACCCGCCCCGATGCCCGGCGGCGCCCGCCCCTCACCAGCGTCGCTCCCGGGCGGGGCGCTCCCGGAGCGGCCGCTGGAGCGGATCGTCCCGGAGGTGTCTGATGAGGCCACGGGGAACGAGCGCGTGCACCGGAGGACTCTCGGGGAAGCGGACGAGTCGGCGAAGACGCTGCGTTGCACTGAGTGCGGAACGAACAACCTGCCGACCGAGTGGTACTGCGAGAAGTGCGGGGCGGAGCTCTCCGCGTTCTGAGCTAGGCGGAGGCCTTCGCCAGGCGCTTGGCGAGGCGCGACTTCTTGCGCGCCGCGGTGTTCCGATGGACCAGCTTCTTGCGCGCGCCGCGATCGAGGGCGCGCACCGCCGCCAGCACCGTCTCCGGCGTCGGCTGCTGCCGCGCCTTCTTCACCGCGGTCCTGATCGCCGAGCGCTTGGCCCGGTTCGCCAGGGTCCGCGTACGGGTCTGCCGCATCCGCTTCTTGGCCGAACGAATCTTGGGCACGTCGTCTCTCCGAGAGGTTCGAACTACCGGTTGTCGAGAGCGCGAAGACTAGCCGCCAATGCACGTTTTGACAAGGGTTTCCGCGGTCATTACGTTGCGATCTTCCCTCGAATCGGAGCCCCGCCGCGCTGGTGACGGACTTCATCCTCGCCCTGCCGATCCTGCTGTTCTCCGTTGTGGCGCACGAGTACGCCCACGCCTGGACCGCATACCGCCAGGGCGACGACACCGCCCACGCGCTCGGCCGACTCACGCTCAATCCGCTGCCCCACATCGACCCCTTCATGAGCGTGCTGTTCCCCCTCGGGCTCTACCTGGCCACGAGCCTGTCAGGGCACCCGTTCACCTTCGGTGCGGCGCGGCCGGTGCCGGTGAACCCGCGGAAGTTCCGCAACTACCGCCGCGGTGACCTCATCGTCTCGTCCGCAGGCATCATCACAAATCTACTCCTAGCCGTTGCGTGCGCCGCACTGTTCGCTTCGGCCGGGCTCGCGGCGGCCGTGGCGCCCGGGTTCGTCGGCGTGCTGGGCACGGTGCAGCGGATGCTCGTCTTCGGGGTGATGCTGAACTTCACGCTCGCGGTGTTCAATCTGCTGCCGATCCCTCCCCTCGACGGATCGCACCTGTTCTACCACGCCCTTCCGGCGTCGTGGGGCGCCCGGTACCGGCGCGTGGCGCGCTTCGGGGTCGTGCTGGTCTTCGCGGTCTTCCTGGTCCCCGGTGCGTTGGACGTGCTGCTCTGGCCGGTAGACGCGCTGAGCGGAGCGACCCTGTCGGCGGTCGGCCGGTTCGCGCTCCCGGCGGTGGTGCGATGACCGCGGCGGCGGGACCGGCGGTTGCGGGCGCCGCCGAGGGCGGCTTCGTCGTCAGCCTCGAGCGGTACTCGGGGCCCCTCGACCTCCTCCTGCACCTCATCCGGCGCGAGGAGATCGACATCTGGGACATCCCTATCGCGCGCATCGCGGATCAGTTCCTCAAGGTCATCCACGTCCTGGGCCTGGACGAGGCGGCGGAATACCTCGAGATGGCGGCGCGGCTGCTGCGCATCAAGACGCAGATGCTGTTGCCGCGGCGCGGCGACCTGGAGTCGTGGGAGGACCCGCGGCACGAACTGGTGCGGCGGCTGCTCGAGTACCAGCAGGTGCGCGAGATCGCCGACTGGCTGGACGGGGCGGCGCGGCACCGCGCCGGCCGCTTCGGTCGCGGGTACGTGCCGCTCGCGCCGGACGTGCCCCCGCCGCCCCTCGAGTTCACCATCGAGGAACTCCTCGAGGCGGTCGAGCGCGTCCTGGCGATGCTCCCGGATCTGGTGACCCACCGCGTCATCGCGCGGCCCCTGGACGTCGAGGCGGCCACGGCGCGTGTGCTCGAGCTCCTCGGCACGCGCGAGGCGTTCGGCTGGCGCGACCTCCTCGGCCCCTCGCCGACGATCGTCGACGTGCTCTCGTCGCTCGTCGCCCTGCTCGAGCTGGCGCGGAACGGCCTCCTGCGTCTGAAACAACGTCGACCCTTCACTCCGTTCGTGATCGCCCGTGGACCAGCGTACGAGACTGCTTGAGGCGGCGCTCTTCGCCGCCCCCCGACCGCTCGCGCTCGACGAACTCTCGGCGCTGGAGCCCGAGGCGACCGACGCCGACTGGCTCGCGGCCGTCCAGGAGCTGCGTGAGCAATACGACAACGAGGGCCACGGCGTCGAGCTCGTCGAGATCGCCGGCGGCTACCAGGTGCTCACGCGCCAGGTCTTCGCCGAGGCGATCGAGCGCGCCGCCTTCGCCGCGCGGCCCGTGCGGCTCTCGACCGCGGCGCTCGAGGTGCTCGCCATCATCGCCTACCGGCAGCCGGTCGGACGCGCGGAAGTCGAGGAGATCCGCGGCGTCTCTTCGGCGGGAGTCCTGCGGCTGCTCCAGGAGCGCGGGCTCATCGAGGTCACCGGACGGTCCGAGGGGCTCGGCCGACCGCTGCTGTACTCGACGGCGCCGCAGTTCCTCGAATACCTTGGCCTCGGCGACCTGTCCGACCTCCCGCGCTCCGACGAGCTGAGCATCGCCCTGGCTCCCCCGCAGGCGGGGGACTGATGGCGGTCCGCCTCGCGCGATTCCTCGCGCGGGCGGGTGCGACGTCCCGGCGCGGGGCCGCGGACCTGGTGCGGACCGGCCGCGTGCTGGTGAACGGCCGGCCCCCCACCGGTCCCGGCGACTCGGTGGACCCGGAGCGCGACCAGGTGACGCTGGACGGTCGCACGCTCGGTTGGCCGCGCGCGGTGTGGCTTGCGCTGCACAAGCCACCAGGGTATCTGACCTCCCGGCAGGTCGGCGGGCGTTACCCGACCGTGTTCGCCCTGCTGAAGGGCGCGCCGCCGGGGATCGTCGCAGTCGGGCGGCTCGACGTGCTTTCGGAAGGACTGCTGCTCTTCACCACCGACGGCGACGCGGCGAATCGGCTGATGCACCCGCGTTGGCAGATCGATCGGACCTACCGCGTCGCTGTGACGGGGCGGCCGGACGTCGGGGCGCGTGAGGTGCTCGCCCGGGGCATCCCGATCGACGAGGGGCCGGCGGTCCGGCCGGTGGCGTGGCGGTTCGAGGGCGGGCCGGCGGGCGGTGACCTCGAGATCACGCTGCGCGAAGGGCGCTCGCGCGTGATCCGGAAGATGGTGGCGCACCTCGGGATCGGGGTGCGGACCCTGGTGCGGGTGGCGTACGGGCCCGTGCTCCTCGGTGACCTCCCGCGCGGGGCGACCCGGCCGCTCACCCGGCGCGAGCTCGAAACGCTCTATGGCGTGCTGCAGCTTCCCCTTCCGACGGACGGCTGACAAGGGCGCAAGACCTATGGACATCAGCGGCGCCACGATCATGATCCTCGGTGGCAGCGGGCTCGTCGGCCACGCGGTGGCCCGGCGCCTGCTCGCCTGCGGACCGCGGCGTCTGGTGCTCGTCGCCCTCACGAAGCGCGAGACGGCCGAGTCCGCTGCGGCGCTGGCGCCCCACGCCGGCGAGACTGCGATCGTGACCGAGCCCGGCAACGTCTACCTGCCCGCGAGCCTCGCGCAGGCCGACCGCTGGGCGCTCCTCGACGATCCGGCCCACCGGGCCCTGCTGGTCGAGGACATCTTCGGCGACATGACCAACGAGGTACTCGGGCGGAGCTTCCTCGTCCAGCTCCTTCTCCGCCACCGGCCCGACGCGGTCGTGGACTGCATCAACACGGCGACGGCGTTCGCCTACCAGGACGCGAACCGCTCGGCGCGGGAGCTCCGGGAGGCAGCGGTGCGCGGTGAGGCGGACGTCGGCCTGGTGGAACGGCACCTCCTCACCGAGCCGATGCCTCAGCTCGTCCGGCACGTGCAGCTCGCCGTGGAAGGGATGCGCCGCGCGGGCACGCGGGCCTACGTGAAGGTCGGCACGAGCGGCACCGGCGGCATGGGCTTCAACATTCCCTACACCCACTCCGAGGAGCGCCCCTCCCGCTCGCTGATGACCAAGTCCGCGATGGCGGGAGCCCAGACGCTGCTGCTCTACCTCTTGGGCCGCACGCCCGACGCGCCCTCCACGATGGAGATCAAGCCGACGGCCGCCATCGCGTGGCGCGAGATCGCCTATGGCGCCGTGCGCCGCGGCGGACGGCCGATCCCGCTCCACGACTGCCCCGAGCCGCTCCCGCTCGACCGGGCCTTCGCGGCGGGCGCGTCGGGCTGGGTGGACCTCGACCGGCCGCTCGAGTCGGTGTTCATCAACATGGGGGAGAACGGCCTCTTCGCGGCGGAGGAGTTCGCGACCATCACGGCCCTCGGCCAGATGGAGTTCATCACCCCTGAGGAGATCGCCGCCTACGTGGTGATGGAGCTGGAGGGGCGGCCGACCGGCCGCGATGTGATCGCGGCCCTCGACGCCTCCACGTCGGGGCCGTCCTACCGCGCCGGCGTCCTGCGCGAGGCGGCGATGCGGCGGCTCGCGGCGCTTGAGGGGGAACGCGGTGTGCGGTCCATCGCCTTCGAGATGCTTGGCCCCCCGCGCCTCACCAAGCTCCTCTTCGAGGCCTACCTCTGCTCCCGGCTCTGCGGGTCGCTGCAGGTCCTCGCTGCTGCGGAGCCCGAGCGGCTGGGTCGTGACGCCGAGGCGCTGCTGGACGCGGATGCCGCGTTGCGCGTCGAGATCCTGTCGGTCGGCATCCCGATCCTGCGCCAGGACGGGCAGGGCGTACAGCGCGGGCCGCTGGTGGTGGTCCCGCCCGTGCCCGGCGACCCCCTGCTGGCAGCGCCGCGCGGCTGGGTGGACCTCCGCCTCGCGAACTGCTCCCGCTGGGTGGAGCGGGCAAGGCGGATGGTGTCCCAGGCTGCGGAGCGGCGGTCGGCGCCGCGCGGTTCGGGGAGCGACGAGGAGTGGTTCGCGATCGAGCCGTCCGAGCCGATCGTGCCGTGGCGGATGGCGACCTGGATCTTCCGCCACGAGGACAACGGCGAGCGGATCAAGCGGTAGCGAATGGAGCCCAACCGGATCGTTGCGGTCTTGACGGAGATAGGGAAGGCGGTCCGCCTCTTCCGGTACTACGCCCCCTCCCACCCGAGCGTCCAGCGGGTGATAGTCGACCTCGCGGTCGCGCTGCTCGGGCTGGCGCATCTCGGCACCGTCGAGCTCCGCATCACACCGCAGGGGTTCGAGAGCGGAAACAGCAGGCTCGCGCCCCGGAACGACCAACTGAAGGAACTTGCGCAACTGCTCTATGGGCTCGGGAACCGCCAGCTCGTCCTCGAGCCCGGCGCGACCGCCGACGAGGTGGCTGCCCTGGTGCACGCACTGGTCGGTGTCGCCGGGGTGGCGGGGCGCAAGCTCGGCGCGGTGCCGAGGCTGCCGCCGCTTCCGCACATCCGGCTCGGGCAGGCCGCCATTCCGAGCCCCCGTGCCACTCCCGACCGCGCGGAGGAAACGCCGGTCTTGACCCACCGGTCCACCGGCGTGTTCCGGCCGGATGCACTCCCTGCCGACATCGAAACGCGCCGGATCCTCGAGCAGCTCGTAACGACGCCGGGCGAGTTCCTGCTCGGCTCCGTGGCTCGGCTCGACGTGCTGGCAGGGCAGCTCGCCGGGGACCGCGAGTTCGGGACGCTCGCCGAAGTAGTGGCGGCGCTCGCCGCACTCGGCGCCGGCGCGCCTGACCCGCAGGTCCGCGAAACGGCCCTGCACGCGGTGCGCGCGCTCGCCGTCCCCGCCACCGCGGCCGGTCTGGTGTCGCGCCTCGCCGACCCCGGTCTCACTCGGGAGGAGCGCGAGCCGGCGATCGTCGCGGCGGCGAGCCTCGGCGTGCCCACGCTCACCGTCCTGGTCGACGCCTACCTCTCGGCGACCGACCCTGACGTGAAGGAGGCGTGTACCGAGGTCGTCGTGCGCACCGGTGCGCTCGCTGTCCCTGTGCTCGCGCGCCGCGTCGTCGAGGAGCGGCACGAGACCAAGAAGGGCGCGGCGGCGTTGCTCGGCGTCACGCGCAGCCCCGACGCGCTTCCGCTGCTGCTGCCGCTCGTTCAGGACACGGACTGGTCGGTGCGGTGCGCCGGAGTCACGGCCCTCGGCCGTCTGGGAGGCGTGGATGCGAGCCGCGCGGTGATGGCGGCGCTGCACGATCCCGACGATCGCGTCCGCGCCGCCGCGGCGGAGGCCGGGGGCGATCTGGGCGAGCGCTCGGCCGGGCCGATCCTGCTCGCTTGCCTCGTCGAGGAACCGGACGAGGACGTGACGCGAGCGCTCGTCGCTGCCCTGGGAGTGCTGCGTGAGGAACGCGCCGTCCCGAAGCTCGCGGAGCTGGCCCTGTTCGTGAGCGGGGTCTTCCAGCGGCGTGCCGTCGCCGTGCGCGTCGCCGCGGTGCACGCGCTCGCGGCTATCGACACGCCGGACGCGCGCGCCCAGCTTGAGCGGCACCGCGACGACAGCGTGCCCGAGGTCCGCGCCGCCGTCCTGCAAGCCGTCTCCTGAGCCGCCAGGGTCCGCTCCCGATGGGCACCCGTCGCATCGCCATCCTCCCGGACGCCGTCGCCAGCCGCATCGCAGCGGGCGAGGTCGTCGAGCGCCCGGCGTCGGTGGTGAAGGAGCTGCTCGAGAACGCCCTGGATGCTGCCGCGCGGGCCGTCGCGGTCGAGATCGAGTCCGGGGGGAAGAGTCTCATCCGGGTCGCCGACGACGGGGAAGGGATGGGACGCGAGGACGCGCTCCTCGCGCTCGACCGGCACGCGACCAGCAAGATTCGCGGCGTCGAAGACCTCGTCGGCCTCAGCACCTTCGGGTTCCGCGGGGAGGCGCTGCCCAGCATCGCGGCGGTGAGCCGCTTCGAGCTGGAGACATGCTCGGCGGACGAGACGGTCGGCACGCGGCTGACGGCCACCGGCGGCGCGGTGGGCGCGATCGAGGACCGCGTGCGCCAGCACGGAACGACCGTGACGGTCCGCGCACTCTTCTTCAATACGCCGGCACGCCGCAAGTTCCTCCGCTCCACCCGGAGCGAGACCCGGGCGTGCACCGAGGCGGTCATCACACTAGCCCTCGCCCTGCCGCAACTCGGCGTCACGCTCCTCTCGGACGGCCGCGCGGTGGTCGAGGCGCTGCCGGCGCCGGGGCTCGCCGAGCGCGCCGCCCAGCTCTTCGGACAACACCTCGCGGCGACCCTCCTCCTGGTCGACGCGACCTCCGGTTCCATTCGCGTGACCGGCCTTGTGCAGCGGCCCGCCGAGGCCGCCGTCTCGGGACGCATCGCGCACCTCTTGGTCAACGGGCGGCCGTTCCGCGACCCGTTCATCGTGCGCGCCGCCGAGCGCGGCTACCGCGCCACCGTGCCCTCCGGCGTGCGGCCGAGCGTGATCCTGTGCCTCGACGTGCCGCGGGACGACGTCGATGTGAACGTGCACCCGTCCAAGCTCGAGGTGCGCTTCCGCGACCGCTTCGCCGTCGAGGCGGCGGTGGAGGAGGCGGTGCACCGCGCGCTGGGCGCCCTCGCGGCGTCCGCGCCGTACAGCGCGGGCACGGCGCTGCCGTGGCAACACAGGGCGGTCAGCGCCGCGCGGCCTGCGCCGGACTCGCCGCACGACCTGTTCGGCACTCAGGCGTCAGAGCCCGGGGACGGCCGCGAGGGCGGGGAGCGTGCGCCGGGCGATGTGAGCGGAACCATCTCCGCGCCGGAGGCGGGCGCGTCCCTTCCCGAGGTGGACTTCCGCGTCGTCGCCCAGGTGCACGCCACGTACATCCTGGTGGAGGCGCCCGAGGGGCTCCTGATCGTGGACCAGCACTCGGCGCACGAACGGGTGCTGTACGAACGAACGATGCAGGCGCTCGCCGCCGGCGCGGGCAGCGCGCAGAAGCTCCTCTTCCCTCTCACCATCACCCTGGGCCCCGACGAACTCGACGCCGTCGAGGCCAACCGCGACCTGCTGGTAGGCCTCGGCTACGAGGTGGAGCCGTTCGGCGGCTCGGCGATCATCGTGCACGCGACGCCCGCCCCGCACGCACGCTTCGACGCCGAGCGCTGCCTGCGGGAGGTGCTGGCCGACCTCGCGGGCGGTCGCTTCGGCGGCCTGCAAAACCGGCTCGAGCGCTTCGCTTCCACCTTCGCCTGCCGCGCCGCCATCAAGGCGGGCCAGCCGCTCACCCACGCCGAGATGGCGGAGCTGGTGCAGCGGCTCCTCGGCGCCGAGCTCCCGGCGCACGACGTCCACGGCCGGCCCACGATCGTGCAGTTGCCGCTCGCGGAACTCCACCGGCGCTTCGGGCGCCGCTGAGCGGTGCTCGTACCCGTCCTCGTGGGGCCCACGGGCGCCGGCAAGACGGCGCTCGCCACGGCCCTCAGCCGCCTCCTTCCCCTCGAGATCGTATCGGCCGACTCCCGCCAGGCGTACCGGGGGCTCGCCATCGGCACCGCGGCGCCCTCGCCGGCGGACCTGGCAGCCGCGCCCTATCACGGCGTCGGCTTCGTGGACCCGCGCGAGCGCTACTCCGCCGGGCGCTTCGCGCGGGACGCGGCGGAGTGGATCGCGGCGATCGCCGCGCGCAGCCGGACGCCCCTCGTGGTGGGCGGGACCGGCTTCTACCTGCGCGCGCTCTTCGACGGGCTGTTCGAGGAGCCGCAGCTCGACCCGCAGCGGAGGGCACGGCTCGGGGGGTGGCTGCGCGGCCTCTCGGGCGCCGAGGCCCTGCGGTGGGCGCGGCGCCTCGATCCAGAGTTCGGCGGCGGCGGTGCGCAGCGCGCGTGCCGCGCGATCGAGATCGCCGTGCTCGCGGGACGCACGCTCTCCACTCTCCAGGCCGAGCGGTCTCCCGCGAGGCCCGGATTCCGGCCGTGGTACGCCGTGCTGACGCTGGACCGTGCGGCGCTCCACGAGCGCATCGCTCGCCGGACCCGCGCGATGCTGGAGGCCGGGTGGATCGAAGAGGTCCGGCGCTTGCTGGCCGAGGGCGTGCCGCCCGACGCCCCCGGACTCCTCGCCGTGGGCTACCGTGAGATCGTCGCGCACCTCCACGGCAGACTGACGGCAAGGGCGACGGAGGAGACCATCGTGCAGTCCACCCGGCGGTACGCGAAACGCCAGGACACGTGGTTCCGCCACCAGCTGCGCGGGCCGCTCGTGCGGCTCGACGCCGCGGAGGCTCCTGCCGCGCTGGCGCAGGCCCTGCTGGCCGGGTATCGTGCGGCGGCAGGACACTGACCATGCGCATCGGCATCGTGTGCTATCCCACTTACGGCGGATCCGGCGCCGTCGCGACCGAGCTCGGACTCGCGCTCGCGGAGCGCGGGCACGAGATCCACTTCATCTCGTACGCCCAGCCCTTCCGCCTCCACGGATTCCACGAGCGGGTCACCTTCCACGAGGTGCGCATCGGTGCGTACCCGCTCTTCGAGCACCCGCCCTACTCCCTCGCGCTCGCGGTGGCGCTCGAGGAGGTGGCGGTGCGCGAGCGGCTCGACGTGATCCACGCGCACTACGCCATCCCGCATGCCGCCTGCGCGTGGCTGGCGCGCGAGATCATGGCGGAGAAGCACGACGTCGGCATCGTGACCACCCTGCACGGCACCGACATCACGCTGGTGGGGCAGGACCCGTCGTACTTCACCGTGACGAAGTTCTCCATCGAGCGGTCCGACGCCGTCACGGCCGTCTCCCGGTTCCTGCGCGAGGAGACCTACCGCGCCTTCGGGTGCGACGGGTGCGAGATCGCGGTGATCCCCAACTTCGTGAGCCTCGCGGACTACCATCCGGCGAGCGCGGCGGAGCGGGAGTCGGGGTCGGACGAGAAGGTCCTGATGCACATCTCGAACATGCGGCCCGTGAAGCGCCTGCTCGACATCGTGCGGGTCTTCGCGCAAGTGCAGACCGTGATGCCGGCCCGGCTCGTGCTCGTGGGCGACGGTCCGGATCGCGATGCCGCCGAGCGCGAGGCGCGGGCCCTCGGCGTCAGCTCGCGCGTGCGGTGCGTCGGGAAGGTGGACGACATCGCGCAGGCGCTCCGTTCGGCGGATCTCTACCTGCTGCCCAGCCAGACGGAGTCGTTCGGCCTCTCGGCCCTCGAGGCGATGGCCACCGGCGTGCCGGTCGTCGGCACGCGCGTCGGTGGCCTGCCGGAGGTCGTCGAGCACGGTGTGTCGGGCTTCCTCGGCGAAGTGGGCGATGTGGACGGACTCGCGCGGGGCGCCATCGAACTGCTCCGCGACGATGCGGTTTGGCAGGCGGCCTCCCGCGCCGCGCGCGAGCAGGCGGCCCAGTTCGACACCGCGAAGGTCGTACCCCGCTACGAGGAGATCTATGGAACGGTCGTGGCCCGCTGAGGTCGTGACGCTGGTCCGGGGCCGGAACCTCCTCCTGGCCGCGGCGGGCGTGGCGATCGGCGGGGCGCTCACGCTGGGACGCGTCGCGTTCCCGCGCGAATTGGTGCTGGCGCTGCTCTCTGCGATGGGCCTCGGCGCCGCAGGCAACACCGCCAACGATCTCTGGGACGTCGAGGCGGACCGCGTCAACAAGCCGCTCCGTCCGCTCGTCAGCGGCGCCCTTTCGCGCGACGCGGCGCTCTTGATCGGCGGTGTGGCGGGGGGCCTCGGCCTCCTTTGCGCCTGGCTCGCCGGACCGACGGTCTTCGCCATCGGGCTCCCGGCACTTGTCGCGATGCTCGCGTACTCGCCGCTCCTCAAACCGCGGCCGGTGCTCGGCAACGTGGTCGTCGCCGTGCTCGGGAGCCTGCCGCTCGTCTACGGCGCGGGTGCGGTCGGCGACTGGCGCATCGGTCTCGTGCCCTTCTGGCTGGCGGCGCTGCTCCACGCGGGCCGGGAGATCGTCAAGGACCTCGAGGACATCCCGGGTGACCTCGCGGCGCGGCGGCGCACCATCCCGATCGCGTGGGGGCGCCGAGCCGGGTTCGTCGCGGCTGCCGTGCCGCTGGTGGTCTTCGTGCCGGTGGCCCTCGCGCCCTGGCTCGCCGGCAGCTACGGCGTGCGCTACGGATCCATCGCTGTGCTCATCGCCATCGGTGTGGGCGCGGTCGCGGCGCGGCTGCTGTCGGAACAGATGGGCGGTGCGCGCGCCGGTCTCAAGCTCGCCATGGCGTTCGGGCTCCTCGCCCTCCTCTGGGACCGCTTGTGACCCTGCTCGACGCATTCATCCTCGGGCTCGTGCAGGGGGTGACGGAGTTCCTCCCCATCTCGTCCGACGGCCACCTCGCGCTCGCCGAGAATCTCCTCGGTCTCCGCGCGACGGGGGGCCTCTCCGGGATATTCCTCGACGTGGCCGTGCACGTGGCCACGCTGGCCGCCATCGTCGTGGCGTTCCGCGAGCCGATCGTCCGGCTCTCGCGCGGGCTGCTGGCGCGCGAGCGGCAGGCGTGGTCCGACCTCGGCCTGTACGCCGCCGCCTCCGTACCGGCCGCCGTGGTCGGGGTGAGCGTGAAGGACAGCATCGAACTCCTCTACCGGTCCCTTCCGTTCGTCGGCGTGGCCTTCCTGGTGATGGGTGGCATCCTCTGGAGCACCCGGCACCGGATGGCGGGCACGCGCGAGCGGCCGAACCTCTGGGAGGCTGTCCTCATCGGGATTGGCCAGGCGGCGGCCATCGCGCCCGCCATCTCGCGTTCCGGGTGCACGATCGCCGTGGGCCTGTGGCGCGGGATGGATCCCATCCGCGCCGCCGAGTTCTCGTTCGTGCTCGGTGTCCCGGCCATCGCCGGAGCCGCACTCCTCGAGGTCCCCGAGGCCGCCAAGGGCTACGCCCAGGTCGGCGGGCCCGCACTCGCCGTGGCGTTCGCCACCGCCTTCGTGACCGGCCTCTTCGCCATCGCCCTGCTGCGGCGCCTGCTGCGGGCACGCGCGTTCCACCGGTTCGCTCCCTATCTCTGGGTGCTTGGCGCCGCCACGCTCGTGCTCGCGACGGTCCGCGGTTGACCGCGTACGACGGCCTCGACGCGGCGGCGCTGGAGCGGTTGCTAGGCGCGCCGCTCGTCGTGATCGAGCAGAGCATCCCCTCCACGCAGGACGCGGTCCACCGCCTGGCGGAAGACGGCGGCCCGGCCGGTGCCGTGGTGCTCGCCGACGAGCAGACGGCGGGGCGGGGCAGGCTGGGGCGTGCCTGGCACTCCCCCGCCGGGTGCGGGGTCTGGATGTCGGTGCTGCTGCGGCCGTCGCAGCCGCCGGCGGGCGGCGCGCTGGCCGTTCGCGCGGGGCTCGCGGCAGTCGCCGCCATCGCGGATGCCGCCCCAGGCGTCGCCGCCCGCCTCAAGTGGCCCAACGACCTGATGGTCGCTGGCCGGAAGGCGGGAGGCATCCTCTGCGAGGTGCGCCGGAGCGGCGCGGCCGTGTCGTGGGTCGCCGTCGGCGTCGGCATCAACGTCGCAGGCCCCGTGGACCCGGCGATCCGCGATCGCGCGCTGGCCCTCGCCGACTTCTCCGCCGGCGTCTCGCGCCTGGCGCTCGTCGCGGCCCTGTTCCCGCGTCTCCGCTCGCTCGAGCCGCTGCCATCCATTCTGGGACCCGCGGAACGCCGGGCATTCCTGCGGATGGAGTGGCGCGATTCCGGTGCGGAACAGACGGTGGATCTCGAGCCGGACGGCACGCTCCTCGTCCGGACGGCCGGCGGCGTGCTTGACCGCCGGGTGACCGCGGCCTAAGGTAGGAGTCTCATGCTCCTCGCCCTCGACATCGGCAACACCGAGATCAGCCTCGGGCTCTTCGGAGGCGAGGACCTCGAGCGCTCGTGGCGCGTCACCACGCGCCCGGACCGCACTCCCGACGAGTGGGCCATCCTGCTCCGGGCGCTCTTCGAGGAAGGGGGCCTCGACATCACCCTGGTGACGGGGAGCGTCGTCTGCTCCGTCGTCCCGACCACGACCGATGCCATGGCCGAGGGCCTGATGTCGGCCACCGGCACCGCTCCGGTGGTCGTGGGTCCCGAGTCGCAGCTCCCGGTGACGCTCGACGTCGAGGAGCCGCACTCCGTCGGCGCCGACCGTGTGGTGAACACCCTCGCCGCGAGCAAGCTCTTCGGCCTCGACACAATCGTCGTGGATTTCGGCACCGCGACGACCATCGACTGTGTCACCTCCGACGGGACGTTCCTCGGCGGCGTCATCGCCCCGGGCGTCCTTACGTCTGCCGAGAACCTCGTCCGCCGCGCCGCCAAGCTGTCCGCCACCGAGCTCACGCCGCCCGCCCGCGCCATCGGGCGGCGCACCGATGAGTGTCTCAGGGCCGGCCTGCTCTTCGGCACGGCGGACGCCGTGGACGGGATGGTCCGGCGGATCAAGGCCGAATGGCCCCGCGCGGGAGTGCCCAAGGTGGTGGCCACCGGCGGCCTCGCCGCGCTCATCGCGAAGCTCTCCGCCGAGATCGAGGAGGTGCACCCCGACCTCACGCTCCGCGGCCTGCGCCTCGCCCACGAGATCCTGACGTCGCAGGGGAATCCGTGATGGCGGACAGCCGCAGCCTGAACGTCTTCCGGCGTCTGGGCTATCGCCTCCTGCCGGGCGACGGATTCTCGTACGTCCTGCACTTGCGGCCCACCGAGTGGCCCATCATGATCGCCCACACGGCCCTGGGCTTCGTGCTGGCCGTCGGCCTCCTGCCCGTCCTCTCCGGCGAGCGCCTCGGCACCGGGCTGTGGGCGGTCTTCCTCTGGGTAGTGTGCCTCAACGGCGGCACCCTGGCGATCAACAGCGTGTACGACAAGGACGACGGGGACATCGGCTACCTCCTCGCGCCGCCGTCGCCACCGGCCCACCTGCTCGCGTTCTCGCTGGCGCTCCTCGTGCTCGGACAGGCGCTCGCGTTCACCCTGTCGCGGTCGTACGTCATCGCCTACGCAGTGTGCTTCGCGATGAGCATCGCGTACTCGGTGCCGCCGCTTCGCTTGAAGGCGGTGGCGGGTGTGGACTGGGTGATCAACATGTGGGGGTTCGGGACCTTCACGCCGTTCGCCGGATGGGCCGCGACCGGCCGTCCGCTCGGTACGATGCACGCCCTCGTCCTGCTGGGGTTCTGCCCGCTCTTCGCCGCGCTCTACCCGCTGACGCAGATCTACCAGTTCGACGAGGACCAGCGTCGCGGCGACCGGACTCTCGCCCTCATCCTCGGGATGCGCCGGAGCCTCGCCGTCGCTATCGGCACCACGGTCCTCGCCTTCGCCTGTTTCGCCGCCGCCGCGTTCATCGGGTCCATACGGTGGTGGGCGTGGCTCGGGCTCCTTGTCGCGCTCGCCGCCTGGCTCCAAGTGCTGCTGCCCTGGTACCACCGCCACGCCACGATGACGACGGCCCAGCACCAGAGGGGGATGTACGCCGCCCTCGCCGCGTGGGCGGTCACGGACATCGCCGTCATCCTCGCTTTCGCCCTCTAGTCACCCGGACAAACCCGGTGTGCGGAATCGGGCAACTGTTCCGATTCGCGCAGCAACCTGTTCCGGTTCGCGCAGCAGAAACAGGTGTTTGTTCGGATACGGTGTCTCCGTAGTTCTGTCTAACCAACTACATCACAGCAGCTTAGAGCGCCTCCGCAGGGCGGGTGCGCGCGCGGCATCACTCCTGCCTTACTGAGGGGCGGAAGTCCGGAACGGTCAGACACCAACGCAGGCAGGAGAGACAGATGAAAGCCCACACCCCGCAGCTCCACCCCGCCGCCGACCTCGGCACCTCTGTCCCGCACCGCGGGGTCGAGTTGCCGGCGGCCGTCGCCATCGCCTGGTCGCTGGCTGGCGGGATGCTCTTTGGCGGCGCAGCCGTCGTCCTGATGATCGCGACCGGCAAGCTCAGCGGCCACCTAATGCTGACGGCGAGCGCCACGCTGTTTGCCGTGGGCGCCGTGGTCGGCCTCGCGCACGGCGTTGCCCTCGGGATCTTCGGGCGCCCGGAAGGCGCCTCGGTCCGCGACACCGTCAACGCGCTGGTGCACGGACTCCTCTATCTGGTTCCGTCGCTGCTCCTCGGCTGGCTCGTCGCCGGGTGGGTGGCGGCGATGCCGCTCGCCCTCAGCGGGCACAAGGTGATCGGCACGGCCGTCTCTGCGGTGGCTTGGCTGGCGATGGTGGTCACGGTCTACTTCGCCGGGAGCACCGGCCTGCGCGCGGCGCAGCTGGCCTATCGTCGCTGGCCGCACCGGGTCGCGGGGACGGCGATGGTCGGCGTGGTCTTCGCCTCGCTGGTGGTGGCCTTTCTGATCCAGCCCCCGACCATCTGGTTCACGAGCATCCGGCTCTCGACGCCAGGCGCGATGATCCTCGCTTGCGTGTCGGCCTTCTGGTTCTATGGCCCGATGGTCACCGTCGGCCTGTGGCTCGTCCGTCGCCTGCGCCCGGACATCCGCGAGGCCGAGCTGCCCTCGCCCGCCACCCTGAAGCGCGTGGGCATCAGCGCGGGGATCGCCGTCGCCTCCGGCCTCGCTCTCGCGCTCATCGCGCTGCCGTTCTACCGCGGCGCCCTGCACCTTCCGTCCGACGTAGAGCGCCTTGGGTTCGCGAGCGCGATGCTGATGGCGCTGTCCCGGGCCTTCACCGACGAGCTGTTCCTCCGCCTCTTCGCGATGACCGTGGCGTTCGTGCTTGCCGCGCGGCTCTTCAAGACGCAGGGGACGCGCGCGGTGGCGCTGGCGATCGGCATCGCCGCGGCAATCGATCTCATCGTCCATTGGGCCGAGGTCCCGGCGCTCGGCCTGCCGAATGCGGGGATGGTGGCGGCCTACGCCGTGGTGCGGATCGTAATCCCTGCCGTGATGTTCGGATATCTCTTCTGGCGGCGTGGCATCGGGACGGCCGTGGGTGCCCACCTCACCGCCGGGGCCGCTTTGGGGCTGCTGGCACTCTAGATCTCCTGCTTTGACCCCGGGACTCGCGATCCGCGTGCGAAACGGCACGCGGATTGCGCGTTTCGGGACACCGAATGGGACTGCGCGATCTCTCGATCCGGGCCAAGGTGGCCATCACGATCTTCGGCGCCCTCCTCGTGGTGCTGGGGTTGGCGAGCGCGTTCTCGCTCCGGTACTGGGGGCAGGAGCAGTTCGCGCTGACCAGCGAGCACGCCCTGATGATGGCCGGAACGGCGCGGAATCCCATCGAAGCGGCCATCGCGCACGGCCAGGCGGGATGGGCTCGTGAGCAACTCGAATCGCTGGGCAGCAAGACGCCCTTCGACGGGTTCCGCATCGTGGGGCGGGACGGGAAGGTGCTCATGTCGAGCCGTCCGGAGGAGGAGGGTGTGCGACGTGCGGGTCCTCCGTTGCCCGACCCGTGGGACATTCCGCCCGAGGGGCTGGTCGTCGGCGGGCGTGGCCAGGCGGTCTACAGCGCCGTGGTCCCGCTCTCGGGGGTGGGCGGCATCGGGGCGCGGGCCGGCTTGGAGCTCCCGATCGCCAGTCGGCGCATCGAGGCTGCCATCCGGCGAGGGCGCACCTACGGACTGATGCTGACGGCCGTGCTGGGCATCGGCTACGCCCTCGTACTGGGCGCGATGATGGAGCGCGAGATCATTCGCCCCTTCAGGAAGCTCGAGCGGCAGGTGGAGTCCCAGCGGCGGGAGCTGACCGAACGAGCGGGCTTTGCCCAGGTGGGCGAGCTGGCGTCGCAGGTGGCGCACGAGATCAAGCGCCCGCTCGCCGGGATCAAGAGCGCGATCGAGCTCATCGAGCAGGAATACGCGATGAGCGACGCGGAGCGGAGTCTCCTCTCGCGCGTCGAGAGCGAGCTCGTGCACGTGGACGAGACTCTGCGGGACATGCTCAGCCTCGCGCGGCCCGTGGGCCTCGCGCCGAAGCCCATGGTGCTGCACGACACGATCGATGCGGCGCTGGTACGCCTCTCCGGGCGTCCGTCGATGGAGCGGGTCACGGTCGTCCGCGACTACGACCCCGGCGTCGGGCAGATCCTCGGCGACGCGGCGCGGCTCGAGCAGGCGGTGCTCAACCTCTGTCTCAACGCGGTGGAGGCGATGCCCGAGGGCGGCCGCCTGACCGTGGCGACGCGTGGGCGTGGCGACGCCGTCGAGATCGACGTCTCGGACACCGGCGTCGGCATCCCGCCCGAGAACCTCGACAAGATCCTGACGCCCTTCTTCTCCACCAAGGCGCTGGGCACTGGCCTCGGGCTCCCGCTCGTGGCGCGCGTCGTCACGGCCCACGGCGGCAGCGTCGCGGTGGAGAGTGAAGTGGGGAAGGGAACGATGTTCCACCTGGAGATCCCCGCGAAGGAGGCCACATGGCTGGCGAGCGCGTCCTGATCCTCGAGGACGACCCGCTGCTGCTGAGCGTGCTGGCCGAGCGCCTTCGCCACGAAGGGCTGGAGGTCCAGACCGCGAGCACGATCGCGGAGGCGCGCCGGGCCCTCGACCAGGGCGAGCCCGACGTCGCGCTGTGCGACCTCCGCCTCCCCGACGGCGAGAGCCTCGACCTCATCCGGGAGGCCGCACCGCGCTCCGCGGCGGTGTTCGTGGTGATGACCGCCCACGCCACGGTCTCCTCGGCGGTCGAGGCGCTGAAGCTCGGCGCGAAGGACTACCTGGAGAAGCCGTTCTCCCTCGACCGCGCCGTCGCGACGATCCGGCAGGCGCTCGAGATGACGGCGCTCCGGCGCGAGGTCGCCGCCCTGCGGGACCGCAGCTCCCACGCCGGCACGACCGTGATCGCCGAATCGCCGCCGATGAAGCGCGTCTTCGAGCTGGTCGAGCGGCTGGCCGCGGTGGATGCGACGACCGTGCTGATCGAGGGTGAGAGCGGCACGGGCAAGGGCGCAATCGCGCAGGCGCTGCACCGGATGAGCCGCCGCGCTGGCGGGCCGTTCCTCAACGTGACCTGCTCTGCGCTGCCGGAGACGCTCATGGAGTCGGAGCTCTTCGGCCACGAGAAGGGCGCCTTCACCGACGCGCGCACCGCGAAGCGGGGCCTCGTGGAGATGGCCGAAGGCGGCACCCTCTTCCTCGACGAGATCGGCGAGCTGACACCCGGCGTGCAGGCGAAGCTGCTGCGGTTCATCGAAGAGAAGACGTTCCGCCGTCTGGGCGGCACGAGGGACCTCACGGTGAACGTCCGCATCATGACGGCCACGAACCGCGACCTCGCCACCGAGGTCTCGGCGGGCCGCTTCCGGGCCGACCTCTACTACCGTCTCCGGGTCATCCCCATCACCCTGCCGCCGCTGCGCGAGCGCCCCGAGGACCTCGCCCCGCTCGCCAAGCACTTCGTCGCCCACTTCGCCCGCGAGTTCGCCAAACGGATCGGGGAGATCACGCCGGAGGCGCTCACTCTGCTCGCCGCGCATCGCTGGCCCGGCAACGTCCGGGAACTGAGGAACGTGATGGAGCGTGCCGTCCTCCTGGCGGACGGGTCCGCAATCGGCGCCAAGGAGCTGCCGCCCGAGGTGGCGAGGCCCGACCTCGTCGCTACGGGTGCGTCTTCGCCGTCCCCGACCGCCGGCGCCGGTACGCTCGAGGAGGTCGAGCGCCGGCTCCTCGCCGCTGCGCTGGAGAAGGCCCACGGCAACCAGTCGCGGGCCGCCGCGGTCCTCGGCATCAGCCGCCACCAGATCCGCACCCGGATGCGGCGCTACGGGCTCCTCGCCCTCCTGGCGCTCGTCGCCCTCGGCCTCGCCGCGCCGCTGCGGGCGCAGCAGCGCACGGGCGACCTCGCCTGCGAGCGCTGCCACGGCAGCCGCGAGTTCCTGGCGGGTTCGGCGGCCCACGCGATCCCGGAGTCCCTGGTGGTGGGTCGCGCGACGCTCGCCGCGAGCGCGCACGCAGGCCTGAGCTGCGTCCAGTGCCATCAGCGCGCCGCGGTGTTCCCGCACCGCGCGGACGCGGGCCTGGCGGCACCGTGCGGCAGCTGCCACGCGGGCGCCGACTCGACGTGGCACACCGGCGTGCACGCCGCGGTCCGCAGCGAGGCCGGAGTGACGTGCAAGAACTGCCACGGCACGCACGAGGTGCAGCCCGTGGCCCGGCTCGCCACGCGCGAGGGGCGCGCCGGGATGGACCGCGCCTGCACCCAGTGCCACGAGACGATGGCGTTCACGCGGGCCGACGTGCACCGGGACTCGGTGGGGTGCGTGGACTGCCACGGTGCCCACGGGATGCGGCCCATCAAGGACCCGAGCACGCACGGCGTGCCGGTGACCATCGCCGAGGGGTGCACCCGCTGCCATCCGGCCGAGGCACGGAGCTTCTGGGCCGACACCCACGGCACGCTCGCATTGACCCAGGCGGGTTCGCCCACGCCGATCGGGCCCGACACCTCGGCCACTTGCGTGGACTGCCACTTCGGTCACGCAGTGCGCGTCCCGAGGGATCGGGTAGCCCACTTCGCCTTCGCCGACGCCTGCACCAACTGCCATCCCGTCTACGCGGCGGCCTTCCGGGAGACCTACCACGGCCAGGCGACCCGGGTGGGCTCCGAGAGCGCGGCCCTCTGCGCCGACTGCCACGCCCCACACGCCATCTACCCGACCGCCAACCCGCTGTCGTCGGTGTCCGCGGCGAACCGGGTCGCGACCTGCCGGCGCTGCCACACCGAAGCGACGGCATTGTTCGTGGACTACCGGCCGCACGCGGACCCGAGGGACCCGGCGCGCTACCCAGGCCTCTACGCCATCTGGCTGACGCTCACCGTCTTCCTCGTGGTCGTGACCCTCATCTACCTGGCGCACGCCGTACTCGTCTCCCGACGGCTGCTCCTCGAGCGCAGGAGGCAGGCGTGACCCCCCGCGAGATGTACTTCGACGGCGTCGCCCTCGATGCCGCGGACCGCGGGCGCGGTCCGTACATCTGGCGCTTCACCGTGGCGGAACGGCTGCTCCACGGCCTGCTCGTGGTGGCGTTCTACGTGCTGGCCTTCACGGGGCTGCCGCTGCGCTTCAGCTGCATAGCGTGGGCGCCGGCGCTGATGCAGATGTGGGGCGGGGCAGCGACGGCAGGGTTGATCCACCGGTGGGCTGCGGGGTTCCTGATGGCCTGTGTCGCCGGCTACGGGGCGTACGCGGTGGCCGCCGTGGCGCGCGCCCCGGACAAGAAGGCGCTCTTCTGGGGCCCCGACAGCATCGTCCTCCAGCCCTCCGACTTCCGGCAGTTCTGGCAGATGCTGCGGTGGTCCGTGGGGCGGGCCGAGAAGCCGAGGCTGGGGCGCTACAGCTACCGCGAGCGCTTCAACTACGCCGTCACGTTCCTCGGGCTGGCCGTGATCGCCGCCTCGGGTCTGCTGCTCTGGTTCCCCGAGTGGTTCGGCCGCTTCCTGCCGGGCGAGGTGTTCAACGTCGCGACCGTCATCCATTCCTACAACGTGATGCTGCTCGCGGCGCTGCTCGTCACCTACCACTTCGTGGACGTGCACCTCCTGCCGAACAAGTTCCCGCTCGACGGCGTGATGTTCACGGGCCGCGCGACGTACGGCTACATGCAGCAGGAGCACCCGGTGGTGGCCGACGCGATCGGCGACCCGGCGCAGCAGGTCCCGAGCCCCGTCCCGGTCCGTGACCGCGTCGCGCCCGATCCCCCGCGCTGGCAACGCCTCGCGAGCGCCACGATCGGGATGCTGGCCCTCACGATCGGCGTGCTACTGATAGGCCTCAGCCTGTGGGATGCCCTATGCTGAGACGCGCGCTCCTCCTCCCCGTGCTGGGCCTTGCGCTCGCTTTGCCGGCTCGCGCCCAGCAGGACCGCACCGAGCGCGCGGCCAGCGCGGCGTGCGAGCTCTGCCACGCCGACCGCGAGGTGCTGCGGCGCGGGGCGCCGGAGGGGTGGGACCCCGATTCGCTGTACGTGAGCAGCCGGTCGCTGGCGGGCAGCCCGCACGCCGACATCCCGTGCGTGCGCTGCCACCCGATCCCGGGCGTCACGCCGCACCCGGTCGAGGCGCGGGCGACGCTGCCCTGCGGTACTTGCCACGCCGAGGCGGACTCGCTTTGGCGCGCCGGGCCGCACGGCGGCCGGCGCGGCAAGCCGGAGGCCCCGTGCGCAGGGTGCCACGGCAAGCACGACATGGTGCGCTCCGCGGCGATGCTGTCGGGCGAAGGGCTGCACCGGCTCACCGCGCGCTGCGTCACCTGCCATCCCGACCGCGCCTTCAGGCCGGGCGACGTGCACCAGGGGAAGGTGAACTGCGCCTCCTGCCACGGCGCCCACATGATCCAGCCGGTCAGCGACCCCGCCACGCGGGGCGTCCCGGTCGGCATCGCCGAGCGGTGCGCGAGCTGCCACGACTCGGTGGCGGTGCGCTGGCGCGGCGACGTCCACGGCACGACCGCCGGCCTGCAAGCGCGGGGGCAGCAGGCCATCGGTGCGCACTCGGCGGCGACCTGCATCGACTGCCACGGCGGGCACGGCGTGACGCCCGCACTGCAGCTGGACCGTGAGGTCGCGCTGGTCGAGAAGTGCGCGGCCTGCCACGCGGACGAGGGCGAGTCGTACGCCGACACGTACCACGGCCGCGCCACCCGCGTCGGGTACTATCGCGCGGCCCGCTGCGTGGACTGCCACTCGGCGCACCAGATCTTCCCGGTCTCCGACCCGCGCTCGAGCGTCGCGCCCGCCAACCGGGTCGAGACGTGCGCGCGGTGCCACGAGAAGGCATCACGGCCGAGCTTCGTGGCCTACCGCCCGCACGCGAGGCCGCACAGCCCCGCCGAGGGCCCGTTCATCTACGGCGCCTGGCTGCTGATGAACGTGCTGCTGTTCTTCACCTTCTCGCTGTTCGGCCTGCACACGGTCCTCTGGCTGCTCCGCTCGCTGCAGCTCAAGTGGGCCGAGCAGCAGCGGCGCAGGGCGCTCGGCCTGCCGCCGAAGCCGAAGGAGCGGACGCCGCTCGACAGCGCGGACCGCGGCCACGGGCCGTACGTGTGGCGGTTCCGGCTCACCCACCGCATCCTGCACGGGATCTCGGTGGTGAGCTTCTTCGTCCTCATCATCACCGGCCTGCCGCTCCGGTTCTCGTGCGCGGCGTGGGCCTCGTACCTGATGGACCTGATCGGCGGGACCCGCACCGCCGGCATCGTCCACCGCATCGCGGGCGGCATCACCGTCGCGTACTTCCTCGCCCATCTGGTGGACCTCGCCATCGTCTTTGCGAAGAGCAAGGACCGGAAGCGGCTCTTCTGGGGTCCTGACTCGATGGTCCCCGGGCCGCAGGACCTGCGGGACTTCCTGCAGATGTTCCAGTGGTTCTTCGGCAAGGCGCAGTACCCGAGGTTCCCGCGCTACGGATACAACGAGAAGTTCCACTACTTCGGCGCGTTCTGGGGCATCATCCTGCTTGGCGGGTCTGGGCTCCTCCGGTGGTTCCCCGGGGTGTTCACGAACGTGCTGCCGGGCTGGGCGTTCAACGTGGCGGCGATCTTCCATTCCGAGGAAGCGGTCCTCGCCGCCGGATTCATGTTCATCATCCACTTCTTCAACGTGCACATGCGGCCCGACAAGTTCCCGGTGGACGGCACGATGTTCACCGGGCGCGCGAAAGCCGAGGCGCTGCGCGAGGAGCACCCGCTCATCGCCGAGCAGTGGGGCGACCTCGCGGACCGCCCGGTGAGCCTGCGGGCCGTGCCGGACGAGGTGGCGCCGCCGCCGCCGCGCTGGATGACCCTCACCGCGGCCGCCCTGGGGCTCGGCGCCCTCGGGGTCGGCCTGGTCCTGGTGGGGATGATCCTATGGGTACAGCTGTGCTGAGGCGGCTCGCGATCGCCGCGGTCCTCGCCGCGGCGGCGGCGGGAGCCGCCCGGGGCCAGACGGTACCGGTGTGCGAGCGGTGCCACGGCAGCCGGGAGTTCCTGAGCCGCGCCGCCGGCGCCGGAGCCGTGATCCCGGAGTCGCTGGTCGTGACGCGGAGCGCGCTCGACCGCGATCGCCATCTCGGCGTGCCGTGCTCGGGGTGCCACACGCAGGTGACGGCCTTCCCGCACGACGCCGACCGGGCCCGGATCGTGAACTGCGCGCGGTGCCACATCGCGCAGGACACGCTGTGGCGCACGTCGGTGCACGGGCCGCACGGCCGGAGCGGGCCGCGGGCCACCTGCCAGTCGTGTCACGGGTCGCACCGGCCCCCCATCGCGGGGTTCTTGCGGACGGCCGAGGGGCGCGCGGCGATGCGCGCGGCCTGCACCAACTGCCACGCGGAAGCGGTGCAGCGGGAGCTGGCGGACGTGCACGTGGATTCGGTGGCCTGCACGCGCTGCCACGGGGAGCACGACATCCGGCCGGTCCCGGACCCGGCCACCCACGGCATCGACGTGGCGCTGGCCCGGACGTGCAGCCAGTGCCACCCGCAGGTGGCCGCGACGTACTGGCGGGACGTGCACGGCACCACCGCCGTCCGGCAGGCGCGCGAGCAGAAGGCGCCGGCGCAGGCCGCCGCGACCTGCGTCTCGTGCCACGGCGTGCACGGCATCCGCCGGGCGAGCGACCCCGGGTGGCGCCGCGACGTGGTGGACGACTGCAGCACGTGCCACCCGCAGTTCGGCGCCACGTTCAAGGACAGCTACCACGGGCAGGCCACCACCGTCGGCTCGCGGGCGGCGGCGAAGTGCGAGGACTGCCACACGCCGCACAACATCCGCCGCACGTCGGACCCGCTGTCCTCCGTCTCGGTGGCGAACCGGCTCACCACCTGCCGGGCGTGCCACACCGAGGCGAGCGGCAAGTTCGCGGGCTACCTCCCGCACGCCAACCCGAAGGACCGCGCCGCCTACCCGCTGCTGTTCTGGGTGTGGTTCTTCATGAACAGCGTCCTGTTCGGGACGATTCTCGTGTGGGGCGCGCACGCCGCGATCTGGTTCGCCCGCAATTGGCAGGAGCGGCGGAAGCGCCAGGCCGAGGCGGTGGCGCACGGCGCGAAGGTGCCGATGGACTCGGCCCTGCGCGGCGGCGCGCCCTACGTGTGGCGGTTCAACGTCTTCTTCCGGATCATTCACGCGCTCATCGTGGTGACCTTCTTCCTCCTGGTCACCACGGGCCTGCCGCTGCGCTTCAGCTGTGCCGCGTGGGCCCCGGGCCTGATGTCGTTCCTCGGCGGCGCCGAGATGGCCGGCCGCATCCACCGGTACACCGGCCTCGTGATGTTCGGCTACTTCATCATGTACGTGGTCTACATGACCCTCCGCCTGGCGAAGTCCCGGCGGAAGCTCGACCTCCTCGCCGGCCCGAACTCAATCCTGCCGCAGATGCAGGACCTGCGCGACTTGACCGCGATGATGAAGTACTTCTTCGGGAAGGGCCAGCACCCGCGCTTCGGCCGCTTCAGCTACATGGAGAAGTTCGACTACTTCGCCGAGGCCTGGGGCGTGTTCGCGATCGGCTTCACGGGCCTGATGCTCTGGTTCCCGGAGTTCTTCGGCCGGTTCTTCCCGGGCATCCTGTTCAACGTGGCGATCATCATCCACTCGTGGGAGGCGATGATCGCGACGGCGTTCATCTTCACCATCCACTTCTTCAACGTGCACCTGCGTCCCGAGAAGTGGCCGCTCGACGGGGTGATGTTCACGGGCCGCGCGTCCCTCGAATACATGCTCGAGGAGCACCCGCTGATGGCCGAGCGGATCGCCGAGGGGGTGCGCACGGAGCCGGTGAGCCTGAAGGCCATCGCCGACAAGCCGGCGCCGCCGCCGCCCAGGTGGATGAACTTCCTGGGCGCGTTCACCGGGCTTCTCCTGCTGGGCTATGGCATGGTGCTGATCGGCCTGATCCTGTGGGGGTCGCTGTGCTAGCCCGCCGGCACGCCCTTCTCGCACTCGCAGCCCTCGCGACGACCCTGGCCGGGTGCGGTCGCCGGTCGGGGACCGCGCCCGACCCGCACGAGAAGGTGGCGTGCGTCGGGTGCCACCGCAGCCTCGCCGCCGACTCGGGGCGGGGCCCCGTGCCGGACGAAGGATGTACGTCCCGGAACTGCCACCCCGGCGGCGGCCCGGACACGGCCCGCGTGGCGCTCGTGCGCTTCGCACACCGGGCGCACCCCGATGGCCGCGGCGGCACTGTCACGTGCGCCGCGTGCCACACGCACGCGCCGGGCAGCGCCGCGATGACCACCGACACGACGGCGTGCGCCCTCTGCCACGTGAAGGACCTGGCGGAGGCACGGGGGGGCCGGCAACCTAACTGCCGCTCGTGCCACGCCAACCCGCAGCACGCGCCAACGACGAGCCAGGGCGTGCCGATCTCGCACGCCCAGATCGACGCCGAACACGTGCCGTGCACACGGTGCCACTACCAGGTGCTCGAAGGGAACGCCGCACAGGTGGACAAGTGCGCCGGGTGCCACCGCGACACGGTCGTCGCGGCCGTCCGCTCGGCCGACACACTGCACGCCACCCACCCGAACTTCCGGTGCGAGGCGTGCCACGGGCCGGTCCGCCACCGGGTGGTGGCGATGAGCACATCGGTGGAGCTGGACTGCCTCGAATGCCACCGGTTCGGGCACCGCCGGCCGAACCACCCGGCCGACATCGTCGCCACCGCACGCTGCGCGGGTTGCCACACCGACGTGCACGCGGCAGAACAGCGCTTGATCCTCGGGCTTCTTCCTGGGGAGCCGATCCGGCCGAGCCCGATGTTCATGGGCGGCGTGACGTGCCGGTCCTGCCACGTCGCGCCGGGCCAGCCGGGGCCGCGCGCGGGCCGGCCCCTGGTATCGAACGAAGCGGCGTGCACCGGCTGCCACGGGTCACAGTGGACCGGGATCCTCTCGCGCTGGCGGAGGGGGTACCAGCGCCGCGAAGCTTGGGTGGGCGCCTACATCGCCGCGGCGGTACGCGCGGCCGGCGATTCGGCGCGGCCGGCGGCGGCGCGGGCCCAGGTCCGGCAGGCACAGTCCCTCCTAGCCTTCCTGCGCGCCGCGGGGCCGCTCCATAACCTCCCAGCCAGCGACCGGATCATGAGGGACGCGCTGGACCTCGCCTACCGCTCGTATCGGACGGCGGGACTCTCGGCACCGGCCAGGCCCGAGCTGGGGCCGCCGGTGCAGACGGGGACCTGCCTGTCGTGCCACTATGGGATCGAGGAGGCCGGCGCCGAGCGCGACTCGACGTCCGGCCGACAGCTGAGTCACGCGGACCACCTGTTCCGGGCATTCCTGCCTTGCGACGCCTGTCACGCGGTCGGGGCAGCGCCTCCAGGGCTGCCGGACAGCCTGTGGATCGACACGACGCGGTTGGATCGAGGGGGTCCTCCGAGCCGGAGGAGGTAGTAGAACACTAGCGGCATAAAATGTTGTGAACAAAAGTGTTATGGGCGCGCCGCCAGCCACTTGACAGGGGGGCTGGCGGCGCTATTATTAGGCACGCTGTTAGCACTCTCCATTGGAGAGTGCTAAGGTGAAATGGAACGGCATTGGTCGGAGGCAGGCAGCCTCCAAGGTGGACACCAGAGAGCAGGAGGTTCGTGGAGAATGGCAACGGGCGGGAAGGCGAAGTTCAAGATCAGTCCGCTCGCGGACCGCGTGGTCATCCGGCCGCTTGAGGAGACCGAGCAGATGCGCGGCGGGCTGTACATCCCGGATACCGCGAAGGAGAAGCCTCAGCAGGGCGAAGTGGTCGCCGTGGGGCCGGGACGCGTGGAAAAGGGCGAGCACGTGAAGATGGAGGTCAAGGTCGGCGACAAGGTGCTCTACGGGAAGTACTCGGGCACCGAGGTCACGATCGGCGACGAAGCGTTGCTCATCATCAAGGAATCGGACGTCCTCGCCGTCGTCGGCTGAGTGGCGGACCATACGGAGAAGGAGTAAGACGGCATGCCTGCAAAGGAACTCGTTTTCGGCGTGGACGCCCGCGCGAAGCTGAAGAGGGGCGTGGACCAGCTCGCCGACGCGGTGAAGGCGACGCTCGGCCCCAAGGGCCGGAACGTCGTGCTCGACAAGAAGTTCGGGAATCCGACCATCACCAAGGACGGCGTGACGGTGGCGAAGGAGATCGAGCTGCCGGACGCGATCGAGAACATGGGCGCCCAGATGGTGAAGGAGGTCGCGACCAAGACCTCCGACGTGGCGGGCGACGGCACCACGACGGCCACCGTCCTGGCCCAGGCGATCGTCCGCGAGGGGCTGAAGAGCGTCACGGCCGGGATGGACCCGATGGCCCTCAAGCGGGGCATCGACAAGGCCGTCGAGGTGGTCGTCGAGGAGCTGAGGAAGATGTCGGCCCCGACCAAGGGGAAGAAGGAGATCTCCCAGGTCGGCTCCATCTCGGCCAACAACGACGCGACGATCGGCGACATCATCGCCGACGCGATGGAGAAGGTCGGCAAGGACGGCGTCATCACGGTTGAGGAGGCGAAGGGCCTCGAGACGACGATGGAGACCGTGGACGGGATGCAGTTCGACCGCGGCTACGTGTCGCCCTACTTCGTGACCGACGCCGAGAAGATGGAGGCGGTCCAGGAAGACGCCCTCATCCTGATCCACGACAAGAAGGTCGGCTCGATGAAGGACCTCCTGCCGGTGCTGGAGAAGGTGGCCCAGTTGGGCAAGCCTCTCCTGATCATCGCGGAGGACATCGAGGGCGAGGCGCTCGCCACCCTCGTGGTGAACAAGCTCCGCGGCACGCTGAAGGTCTGCGGCGTGAAGGCGCCCGGCTTCGGCGACCGCCGCAAGGAGATGCTGCGGGACATCTCCATCCTGACGGGCGGCCAGGTGATCAGCGAGGAGCTCGGCTTCAAGCTCGAGAACGCGACGGTGAGCGATCTCGGCAAGGCCAAGCGCATCGTGGTGGACAAGGACAACACCACGCTCGTGGACGGCGGGGGCAAGCGCAAGGAGATCGAGGGCCGGATCGCCGAGATCCGGGCGCAGATCGAGAAGTCCACGTCGGACTACGACAAGGAGAAGCTGCAGGAGCGGCTCGCGAAGCTGGCCGGCGGCGTGGCGGTGATAAACGTCGGCGCGGCCACCGAGACGGAGATGAAGGAGAAGAAGGCCCGCGTCGAGGATGCGCTGCACGCGACGAGGGCCGCGGTGGAAGAGGGCATCGTGCCGGGCGGCGGCGTCGCCCTGCTGCGGTGCCAGCCTGCCGTCACGAAGCTTAAGCTCGAGGACGACGAGAAGGTCGGCGCGGAGATCGTGCGCCGCTCGCTCGAGGAGCCCATCCGGATCATCGCCCAGAACGCGGGCGCCGAGGGCTCGATCGTCGTCGCGAAGGTGCGCGAGTCGAAGGACAAGAACTTCGGCTACAATGCGCAGACGGACGTCTACGAGGACCTCGTCGCGGCGGGCGTCATCGACCCGACGAAGGTCACGCGCAGCGCGCTCCAGAACGCCGCGTCCATCGCCGGTCTGCTGCTAACGACCGAGGCGGTGATCGTGGAGAAGAAGGAAGAGCAGAAGGCCTCGGCTATGCCGCCGGGTGGGGGCATGGGGGGGATGTACTAGGCCCCGCCACGCCGCATCCCCGCCACCCCCGTGAGGGGTGAGGGGTCAGAGGTGAGAGGTGACACGGCCCCGGAGCGATCCGGGGCCGTTTCGCTTGACGGGGCCGGGCGCCGTGGTGACCGCAGCGCCGGCCGGCGCTGCTGCCGACTAGCGCCGTCGGGCAGGTGACGGCTTCGGTGCCGGCGCGGCCTCCCGGACGATCCGGGCGACGGTCGCGGAGTCGGCGCTGAGCAGCCCGACCCGCGGCAGCCGCCAGAGCAGCGTGGCCCAGAGGGTGTCCTGCGCGAAGGCGCGGCGGAAGAGCGGGAGTGACTCCTCGATGCGCCCCCGGTCCGCGAGCGCCACGGCGTGCCAGTACACCAGCTCCCCGTTCACCGCGGAGTCGGGCAGGAGCGCCGCCGCCGCGGCGTAGGCGACCATCGCCGAGTCGATCTTCCCCACGGTGGTGAAGTCGTCGCCCTGCGTCGCCAGCCGGTAGGCGCGCGCCACGTGCACCAGCCGCCGCAACTCGCCGATCGGATCCCGGCTGTCCTCCACGCGCAGGTCGAAGAGCCGGTCCCATGGCGGGAGCGACCGGTCGCCACTCACCACCACCAGCGCGGCCGACTGCTTGCCGCGGATGTCGCCTCCCTCGCGCTGCGCGGCCTCGAGAGCCGCGAGCAGCCGCTCCGCCAGGTCGCCGCGCGTCGTCTCGAAGGCGCGGCCCATCGCGTCCCAGACGGTGCCGCGGAGCATCAGGTTCGCCTGGGCCGCGTACCACCGGCCGACCCGGCTGCCTGCCTCGGGGATGTCGCGCCGGCCAGTGAACGACGCCGGCGTGCCGCGCGCGTCGATCATCCCCACCTGGCGGACGGCGGAGTCGGGGTCCGCCGCGAGCAAGGCGCGGAGCGCCAGCGGCGCGCTCACTCCCGTCCGCATCAGGGCGAGCCCGCGCGGTCCGTAGGCGGGATTGATGAACGACTGCGTGGCCACGGCGCCGATCCCCGGCTCCGCCCATGCCACGGTGCCGCCGACCGAGAACCAGTGCGACTGCACCGCGACGCCGATCTGGCCGGTCGCGGAATCCACGGCGACGATCGAGAAGGTGTGTGCGGGCCGGCCCGGCCAGGCCGGTTCCCGCGAGGGGTCGGCCACACGCTGGGCGGTGGCGGCCGCTGGTGCGACGAGCAGGGCAGTGAGCGCCGCGAGCGCGCGAGCGCGGAGCATCATCGGGTCTCCTTGCGAGTGCGGGCGGGAGTGTGCTTCCGGGCGGCCTGCGGCGCAAGACGGCCCGCGGGGCCTCGACTATGCGGAAGGGTGCGCCCCCGCCTATCTTTGGTGCGCGTGACAGGCCCGACCCCTCCTGCCGCCGCCGGCGCCCGGCCCTCAGCGGCCACGCGCGCGGCCCTCCCGCGCGAGCTCTCGGATTTCCTCATCGAGCTCTCGATCGCGCTGCACAAGCACGCCATGTACCCCGAGGGCCACCCGACGCTGGCACCGTCCGCCGAGGCCGTCGCCCGGCGCCTCCTGAGCCTGCTCGCCGAGCGGGGCCAGCTCTCGCTCGGCGTGGCGCGCGACCAGCTGATCATCGAGGGCGTCGCGACGGATCCCCGGCACCCGGTCCTCCACGAACTCGCGAACCGGCTCCACCGCCATCACCTCGGTGCGGTGCAGTTCGGGCAGGGCGTCCAGCCGGAGGAACTCGACGACGCACTCAAGCTCCTGGCCCAGGATGCCGACCGGATGGACGAGCCGCTCGGCCTCGGGCCCCTCACGCGTCTCGCCCAGTGGGCGCACATCCGGCTCTTTCCCCTGACGTTCGACCGTCTGGACCTGGTGGGAGGCGACGGCGGCGAAGGCGGTGAAGGCGGCGGTGTCACCGGCGGCCGCACGGCGCAGCTCTGGGTCGGCCTGGCGCGCGCGGCGCTCGCGGGCAGCGAAGTCAGGGTGGAGCAGCGCCCGCCGGAGCCGCAGGCGTTCCGTCCCACGGCGGCGGAGGCCCCGCCCGCCGAGGGTGCGGAGCCGGAGCCGGCGGCGGACGTCGCGGAGCCCGCGGCGGTGGCGCAGGCGATCGCATCGCACGAGCGCGGCACGGCCTACGACCAGGTGATCGTGGGCTACCTGCTGCAGATCGCGACCGAGCTCAAGACCGCGTCGGGCGTGGGCGCGGCCTCGCTCAAGAAGCGGATGAGCCGCCTCGTCTCCGCCCTCGATCAGACCACCCTGAAGCGCCTGCTGGAGATGGGCGGCGATCTGGGCCAGCGGCGGCAGTTCATCCTCGACGCGTCGCAGGGGATGGCGATGGACGCGGTCCTCGACCTCGTCAAGGCCGCGTCGGGCGAGGGCGCGCCGATCTCGGGCGCGATGCTCCGGATGCTGACGAAGATGGGGCATCACGCAGACCGACTGCCGCCGAACCGCCGGCCGCTGGCCGAGTCGGAGCTCCGCGACCAGGTGGGCGAGCTGGTGAAGGGCTGGGCCCTGGCCGATCCGAACCCGGACGGCTACGCGCTCGCGCTGCAGCGGATGGCCGCGGCGGCGCCTACGCTCGTCACGGCGGACGAAACGCAGTTCGCGCCGGAGCCGGAGCGCGTGATCAAGATGGCGTGCGAGACGGACGCCACCGGCGACGCGCTGGATCGCGCGGTGGACCAGCTCGTCGGTCAGGTCCGGCTTGGCGCCGTCCTCGACATCCTGGACCGCGCGCCCCCCGACGGCAAGGTCGCCGCCGTGGTGGTGGCGAAGGTGCTGACGCCGACGGCGATCCGCTCGGTGTTGGAGGTTCACCCGATCGACCTCGCGCTCCTCGACCGCCTGATCGCGAAGATGGGCCTGGATGCCGCCGATCCCATGCTCGACGTGCTCGCGGAGACCGAGTCGCGCCAGGCACGGCGCGCCATCCTCGATCGGCTCATGCGGTTCGGGGAGGAGGTCGGGCCGAAGCTCATCCCGCGGCTCGGCGACGAGCGCTGGTACGTGGTGCGCAACCTCCTCTACCTCGCGGTGGAACTGCCGCGGCCGCCGGAGGGGCTCAACCCCGCAGCGTTCCGCCAGCACCCGGAACAGCGCGTGCGCCGGGAGGCGCTTCGGCTGCTGTTCAAGGACCCGACCGAGCGGACGCGCGCCATCTGCACCGCACTCTCCGACGCGGAGCCGGGCGTGCAGCGGCTCGCGCTCGCGAGCGCCGCGGAGGGCGGCTGCCCCGAGCCGGCGGTCTCGGTCGTGGTCCGGATCGCCTCCGATCTCGACCAGGAGTCGGACGTGCGCGTCGGTGCGATCCGCGTGCTCTCCACGCACGGTGGAGCGATGGCCCTTGATGCGTTGCTCCGGCTCACCGAGATCCGACGCCGCTCCATCATCGACTTGATGCGCTCGTCGGGGGCATCGACGGAGTTCCTCTCGGCGCTGGCGGCGCTTGGCGCATTCGCGTCGGACCGGCGGGCGCGCGAGCGGCTCGAGGCGGCGGCCCGGCTCCGGGACCCCGCCGTGCAGAAGGTCGTGGCTGAGGCGCTGAAAGGGACGCGATGACCGAAGAGGCCACCCGGTTCCTCACTTCGTTCGCGCAGGCGCTGGCGACGATGACGCTCTACCCGGACGGGCATCCGGCCCGGGAGGGCATCATCGACACCGCCTACCAGAACCTCGCGGCGCTGCAGAAGGCCGACCCGCGCGTGAGCTTCTCGTTCCTCGGTGACGAGGTTCTGCTGGGCGATCGGCCGGTCCGCGAGCTGCGCGGCTGGGACTGGAGCGGCCGGCTCTCGTCGGCGGGCGTGCAGCGCCTGCAGTTCGACTCCGAGGTGGCGCGCGAGGAGTTCGAGGGATTCCTCTCCGAGGTCCTGGCGCGTCTCACCCTCTCGGCCATCCAGCGCGTGCCGGGACCGTCGCAGGGCGGTGTGGGCCCCATCCGTTTCGGCGCCGTGGGCATCCGGGAGCTGGAGCCCGAACCCGACATCGCCACGGCGACCATCGCGCTGACGTTGCACGAAGAGGCCGAGACCATCGAGTGGCTGCACGGCGAGATGGTCGGCGGCCGGGATCTGCCGCTGGCCGAGGCGGAGGCGGTGGTCCGGTCGCTCTCGCTCGCGATGCACGGTGACCGCGCCGTGGTCCTGCCGCTCCTCAGCCTGCGTCGCTACGACGAGTACACGACCACGCACTCGCTCAACGTGTGCGTGCTCTCGATGGCGCTCGCCGAATGGGTCGGCCTGGGCGCCCGCGACGTGCGCGCCTTCGGCGTGGCGGGCCTCCTGCACGACATCGGCAAGACGCGCATCCCGATGGAGATCCTGAACAAGGCGGGGCGCCTCTTGCCGGAGGAGCGCGAGGTGATGAACCGCCATCCGGTGGAGGGCGCGCGGATCATCGTCGCGTCGGAGGAGAAACTGGACCTGGCCGCTGTGGTGGCGTACGAGCACCACGTCATGGTGAACGGCGGCGGGTACCCGAAGTTCGAGTACCCGCGCGAGAGCCACCAGGCGTCCAAGATGGTGCACGTGTGCGACGTGTACGACGCGCTGCGCACCAACCGGCCGTACCGCGCGTCATGGGCTTCGAAGAAGGTGCTGGACTACATCGAGGAGCGGGCGGGTACGGAGTTCGACGCCGAGATCGGGCGGTCGTTCGGCAAGATGATGCTGGAATGGGAACCGCGCGTCGCGTCCGCCGACGCCGTCTTGCCGGAAGCCGCCGCTGCGCCGGTCGGCCAGCCTTCCGCGCCCGCGGCGGAGGCTACCGCGCCTCCCTCAGCGCCCTCCCAGGGGTAGCGAGAACTGCCCGGGGCCCCGGCCGACGTCCACCGTCGGCAGGGGCACATCCTGCGCCGCCACAAGGATCGTTCCGCGGAACGCCGTGCTGGCGAGCGCCTGGCTCACGGCCTGGCGGGCGAGGTCCGGGGTGTTGCAGCGGTCGGAGAGGTGCGCCAGCACCACGACCGACAGGCCCGCGTGCGCCACCTCGGCGGCCAGCGCGGCGGCCTGGCTGTTGGAGAGGTGGCCGCCGCGGCCCGCGATCCGCGCCCGCACGGCGGGCGGGTAGCCGCTCCCGCGCAGCAGCACCTCGTCGTGGTTCGTCTCCAGCACCAGAGCGTCCAGGTCGCGGCAGGCCAGGCCCAGCGCCGTGGTGGGCGAGCCGACGTCGCAGGCGATGCCGATGCGCCGGCCTTCGCCGTCCTCCACCACGAGCACGACCGGGTCGGCCGCGTCGTGCGCCGTGGGGTACGCCGTGAGCCGGAAGGCGCCGCACTCGACGCGCCGGCTCGCGGGGAGGGGCACCGTCCGCTCCGCGACACTCAGCGCTCCGCCGAGCGCTGCCAGCGTGCCCGCGCTGGCGTAGACCGGGACGTTCCAGGCGGCGGCCGCGCGGGCGACGCCGCGCGTGTGGTCGCCGTGCTCGTGAGTGAGGACGATGGCGCGGATCGCGCCCGGATCGCAGCCTGCGGCCGCGAGCCGGTGCCCGAGGTCCCGGAACGAGAAGCCGGCGTCGACGAGGAGCGCGTCGCCGCCGGCCTCGAGGAGCAGCGCGTTGCCGCGGCTGCCCGAGCCGAGCATGGTCAGCCGCAGGGGGTCTCCCGGGTGGCTGTGCCCCACACCGACGCGAGATAGCGGCGCATCGCGTCGTCAACGACGATGTCGCGGCGCGGGAGGACTCGTTCCGCGATCTCCACGAACCGTCCCGCCTCCAGGACCGGCCCGTGCTGGTCGAGGCCCCAGCAGAACGGCGCGATCTCGGCCGGCGGCCGCTTCGATCCGAAGAGGTTCGCGCCCACCCCCACGACACAGCCCGTCGGGAGCATCGTGCCGATGGCGGTCTTCACGTGGTCGCCGAAGAGGGTGCCCAGGTTGGTGAGCCCCGTGTCGTGGCGGACTCCGTGCAGGGTGAGGCGGATCGGGCCGTAGGTGTTCTTGAGGTTCGACGTGACGGTGTCCGCGCCGAGGTTCACCCACCGGCCGACGATGGAGTGGCCGAGGAAACCGTCGTGGGACTTGTTCGCGTAGCCGAGGAACACGGCGTTCGTCACCTCGCCATGCACGATGCAGCGCGGGCCGATGGCGCTGGCGGAGATCTTGCCGCCGACGAGGCGGGTGTCGCGCGCCACGGCGAGGGGGCCGGCGAGCCGGGTGAAGGCGTGCACCTCGACGCCGGGCGCGAGAACGATAGGTCCCTTGCGGACGTCGAACACCACCTGCGGCTCGACGTCCGCGTTGCCGGCGATCACCAGGGCGGGGTCGCCGAGGACGGTCACGCCGCGCGGGATGGTCGTCTCGTCGTGCTCGGTGCGGAGGCGCTCGAGGTCGTCGGCGAGGACGAGTGGCAGGTCGCCGATCAGGTCCCACACGCCGGCGAGGCGCTTGCCCGGGAGCGGGACGGCGGCCCACGTGTCCGGAGCCGACCAGCCCAGCCACTGCACCCGGCGCGGAATCGCGAGGCCCACGAGCGCACCGCGCTCGTCCACGAACCGCAGCGGGTCCGTGATCTGAGCGGGGACGGGCAGCTCGTGCGCCGGCACGAAGGAGGAGAGGAACACGAGCCGCGCGATGTTGGGTTCACCCGGCCGCGAGACCACCGGTGGCGAGCCGGGCTCGGCGAAATCGGCGAGGTAGCCGGCGGCGAGGTGGCCGGCCACGGGGCGGCCGAGAGCCGCGGACCAGCGTTCGCGGATCAGGAATGCTCCGTAGCGCAGCTCGCCCAGGGGCCGTGAGTGGGAGAAGGGCTGGAAGAGGTCGCGCAACTCCGGCGCGTCGTAGAGATAGACCTCGGTGTTCATACGCCGCGGTCTCCCGTGAGGTCGGCGGGGAGCCGGCCGAGCAGGCTCTTGAGGCTCGCCGCCCGTTCCGTGGTGGTGACGAGCGTGATTCCTCCCGTACGCACGACCACGAGTCCCTCCACGCCGAAGGCCACGACCGTCCCGTCCTCCGCCCAGAGCACCGAGTCGCGCGAGTCCACGGCGTGGGCGCTGCCCGCCGTCACGTTGCCGGCGGCGTCGGTGGCGCGCACCCGTGCCAGAGCGGCCCACGAGCCGACGTCGTCCCAGCCGAAATCGCCGCTCAGGGTGGCGCCCCGCTTCGTCCGTTCGAAGACACCGACGTCCACGCTCACCGGCTTGGACCCGCGGTAGAAGCCCTCCACGTCACCGCGGTCGAGCGCGGGGAGCGCGGCGGCGAGCTCCGGGGTGTGGGCTTCGACCTCGGCGCGGAATCGCCGGGCCGTCCAGGCGAAGAGGCCGGTGTTCCACGAGGCGCCCTCCGCGATCATCGCGGCGGCGCGCTCGGGCGAGGGCTTCTCGACGAAGCGCGCGATGGCCCGGGCGGCGGTGCCGCCGACCGGCGCGCCGGGCACGATGTAGCCGTACCCGATCTCCGGCCGGGTGGGCCGCGCGCCCACGGTCACCACGACGTCGTGCGCGGCGGCGAGGTCGAGCGCCGCGGCCGCAGCGGCGCGGAACGCCTCGGCATCACGGACCGTCCAGTCGGCGTGGAGCGAGAGCACCACCGCCTCGGGGTCCTGCCGCGCGGCGAGCGCCGTCGCCCACGCGAGGGCGGGGGCGGTGGAGGCGGCGAACGGCTCGGCGAGGATGTTCGCGGCCGGCAGGGCCGGCAGCGCGCGCTGGATGGCCGGTGCCAGAGCGCGCGAGGTGACGACCAGCACGCGGGCGGCAGGGACCAGCGGGAGGATGCGGTCCACGCTCTCGGCGATGAGCGGCCGCTCTCCGGCGAGCGGGAGCAGCTGCTTGGGCCGCTCGGCCGTGGAGACCGGCCAGAAGCGGGAGCCCACACCGCCGGCGAGGACGACGGCCCAGCGCATCTAGGCGGACTCCCCCGCGGCTTCGGCGGGTACACCGAGAAGCTCGCAGACCTGGTGGTACAGCTTGCTGGGCGAGAAGGGCTTGGTCACGAACGCGGCGGCGCCCAGGGCGCGGGCCCGCTCGTGGTGCGCCTTCTGGCCGGTGGCGGTCAGGACCACCCACGGGACGCGGGCCCAGACCAACTCCCGACGGGCCTCCTCCATCACGTCGAGACCGGAGGGGCCGGGGAGGTTCACGTCCACGAGGACGAGCTCGACATCGCGGTGCGCGCGGAGGAACGCGAGCGCCTCGGCCCCGTCGGCGGCCAGGGAGACGCGAAACGGGCCGGTCGAGAACTGCATCTGGATGATGCGTCCGATGAACGGCTCGTCGTCGATGACCAGCAGGTGGTGCGGCGAAGTGGCCACGCTAGAGGAGGCCGGCGATCTCCGCGCGGAAGCGCCTGAGGTCGTAGAGGAGCGGGCCGATGTTGGCGCGCGGCCGGGCCAGAACCAGGAGGTTGGCATCGGGGGACAGGTTGGCCACGACCGCCGCGCCGGCGCCGTACTCCAGCACGCCCATCTCGAGGCCGCCGCCGGAGGCGGTGGTGCCGAGCTGGTCGCAGGCGCGGACGACGCCGGGGATGAGGGCGGCGAGGGTGTCGGGGTCGCTGCCGGGCGGCATGTGGCTGTCGATGGGAAGGCCGTCGTTGCCGAGGATGATGACCGCTTCCACGCCATCGCGGCGTCCGAGCGCTTCGACGAAGTCGCGGATAGTCGGCACTGATTTCCCCGGGTGGAAATGTTGCGGCAACGTAGGACGGCGCGCGGTGGGTGTCAAGCCGCGACACTGGCGCCATTCCGCGTTGCGTGGCCAGCGCCCCACGTCTATCCTTCCCGGTTGCACAATGTTCTCCCGCGTGAAGTCGCCCGGCATCGGGCTCGCCCTCGTGTTCGCCGCCGCCCTCGCCGCGTGCGGGGACCCGAACCTCCTCCCGCCGGCGACCATCGCCATCCAAGAGGACACGCTCACCCTCTGGGCGCTCACGGGCACGCCGATCCTGCGGCCCTCCGCCTTCGACATCCTCAACAGGACCCCGGCGCGGACCGATCGCACATCCGAGTTCGACTTCGTCTTCGACCTCCGCCCCGACAGCGTCGGCGACACCGTCGCGGTGCTGATCCCGCGCGGCGGTTTCGGCCTGAGCGGTGATGCGGGGCTGCTGCGGCTGGTCGCGAACTACGATACCCTCCGTCTGGCGCCCGCCGAGGGCTACGAGTTCCAGAAGCCCGTGGTGTTCGACCCGGAGGTCGTGGTGGTCGCGCGGTCGCGGCTCCAGACCTGCAACTTCGGTCTTCAGTACGGTCTGTACGTGAAGCTCCAGATGATCGACCTCAACCGCGCCGAGCGCTGGGTGCGCCTCCGGATGAACCTCGACCCCAATTGCGGCTATCGCGGGCTGGCGCCGGGCATTCCGAGCAACTGACGATGCTCGATCCCCGTGCGTTCCGGGATGCCGATGCGTTCGCAGCACTGCGGGAGCGTCTCGCTCGGCGTGGCGGGGGGCCGGAGGTGGTCGCGCTGCTCGAGGGCCTGCGGGCTGACGCCGAGCGCCGGAGGGCCGCCGTCGGCGAGGCCGATGCGCTCAAGGCCGAGCTGAACGCGAAGAGCCGCGCGGTGGGCGAGATGAAACGGAAGGGCGAGGACCCCTCCGTGCTGCTGGCCGAGCTGGGCGCCCTCTCGCAGCGGGTCGACGCGTCCGCGGCAGCCGCGAAGGCGGCGCAGGATGCGTTCGCGGACGCACTCCTCTACGTGCCCAACGTGCCGGCCGACGACGTGCCCGACGGCGACGCCTCGGCCAACGCGGTGGTCCGCACCTGGGGCGAGCCGGTCCCGATGGAGGAGTGGCGCAAGCCGCACTGGGACCTCGGCACGACCCTCGGACTGCTCGACCTCGAGCGCGGCGCCCGGCTGGCCGGCTCGGGGTTCCCGCTCTACATCGGACTCGGCGCCCGGCTCGAGCGCGCGCTCATCCAGTTCATGCTGGACCTGCACGTCGAGGAGCACGGCTACGTCGAGGTCTCGCCGCCGTTCGTGGTGACCCGCGAGGCGATGACGGGCACCGGCCAGCTCCCGAAGTTCGAGGACGACCTCTACCGCACCAGCGACGACCTGTTCCTCGTCCCGACGGCCGAGGTGCCGGTCACGAACCTGCACCGCGGCGAGATCCTGGCCGCGGACGAGTTGCCAAAGCGGTACGTCGCGTACACGCCGTGCTTCCGTCGCGAGGCGGGGGCGCACGGCGCCGACACGCGCGGCCTCATCCGGGTCCACCAGTTCGACAAGGTCGAGGTGGTGTGGCTGGAGCGGCCCGAGGCCGCCGACGCGTCGCACGAGAAGCTGACGGCGCACGCGGAGACGGTGCTACAGCGGCTCGGGCTGGCCTATCGGGTGCTCAAGCTCGCCGCGGGCGACCTGGGCTTCGCGAACCGGCGCACCTACGACCTCGAGGTGTGGGCGCCGGGCGTCGGGAAGTGGCTCGAGGTCTCGAGCTGCAGCACCTACGGCGACTTCCAGGCGCGGCGGATGGAGACGCGGTTCCGGCCGGCGCGCGGCGCGAAGCCCGAGTACGTGCACACGCTAAACGGGTCGGCGCTGGCGCTGCCGCGGACGCTCATCGCCCTCCTCGAGACGTTCCAGGAGCCGGACGGCGGCGTGCGACTGCCGGCGGTCCTCGTGCCGTACGTCGGGGTGGAGCGACTTGCCCCCGGCACCGCGTGACTCGCGCCGGCTGGGCGCCCGCCTGACCCCTCGGGCGGTGTGGGTGCTCGTGGCCCTCACCGCCGCCCTCACCCTCGTCTCCGCCGTCCTCGTGGCGCGTCACCTCGAAGCGGACGCCCGCCATGCGTCCTCGCTGTACGCGAAGGTGTTCGCCGGTCTCGCCGACCCGCGCGAAGGCGGCGCCACGGAGGCCCTGCTCGCCCTGGCGCGGGAGATCCGGGGGCGCGGCATCCCCCTCGTCGTGACGGACGCCCGCGGCGTCGTCACGGACACCGCCAATCTCCCCCGCACGATGGCGTACGATTCGCCGGAGATGCTGGCGTTCGTCGCCGGCCTGGACCGGGCCACCGGACCGGTGCGCGAGCCGGCGGTGGGCACGATCCACCTCGGGTCGCCCCCGATGCGGCGCTACTTCCTCAGCATCCTGGTGCTCGAGCTGCTCGCGCTCACCGGCGTGGTGGGCGCGGGGTACCTCTCCTACCGGTTCGCGCTGCGCGGCGAGCGCTCCCGCGTCTTCGCGGCGATGGCGAGGGAGTCGGCGCACCAGCTCGGCACCCCGCTCAGCTCGCTCGCCGGCTGGATCGAACAGCTGCGCAAAACGGGCGACCCGGGCGTGCGGCGCATTGCCGGCCACCTCGACGACGACTACGCCCGCCTGGAGCGGGTGGCGCGGCGCTTCGAGCGCATCGGCCAGCCGGCGCGGCGCGACCCGGTGGACCTCAGCGACCTCGCCGCGGGAGTGGCCGGGTACTTCCGCCCCCGGCTGCCGAAGCTCGTGAATCAGGTGACCCTCGACGTCCGCAGCGAGAGCACGTCACCGGTAGTGCAGGGCGACCCACTGCTGCTCGAGTGGGCGTTGGAGGCGCTCGTCAAGAACGCGATGGACGCCCTGAAGGGGCGGAGCGGCCGCATCGTGCTCAGCGTCGCGGACGAGCCCGACGAGGTCGTGCTGCGGGTCGCCGACGACGGGCCCGGCGTGCCGCGCGAGATGCGCCACCGGCTCTTCGAGGCGGGGACGACGAGCAAGGAAGGCGGTTGGGGGCTGGGGCTCGTGCTCGCGCGGCGCATCGTGGAGGTGGGCCACGGCGGGCGACTCGTCCTGGAGCACGGCGAGGGCGGCGCGACCTTCGCCGTGCGCCTGCCGCGCGGGGAGACGGCGTGAGCGTGAAGGTCGCGCTCAACCCGGCACAGCAGGAAGCGGCCCGGCACCTCACCGGGCCGATGCTCGTCCTCGCCGGCGCCGGCTCCGGCAAGACGCGCGTGCTGACGGTGCGGGTGGCGCGGCTCATCGAGGAACACGGCGTGGCCACGCGACACATCCTCGCCGTCACCTTCACCAACAAGGCGGCCGCCGAGATGCGCGGCCGGGTGACGACACTCCTCGGCCGCGAGCCGGACGGGCTGTGGATCGGCACCTTCCACGCGATCTGCGCGCGGCTGCTGCGGCGCGAAGCGCAGCACATCGGATTCGGCCAGGCCTTCACGATCTACGACGAGGACGACAGCGAGGGGCTGGTCCGGCGCGTCGTGGAAGACCTCGGTCTCCCGCCCAAGATCTACGGCGCGCGGCTGGTGGCGCGCGAGATCTCGCGCGCCAAGAACGCGATGATCGCCCCCGAGGCGTACGCCGGGGAGGCGCGCGACCCGTACCACGCCAACGTCGCGCGGGTCTACGAGGCGAGCGTCGCCGCGTTGCGGCGCGCCAACGCGATGGACTTCGACGACCTGCTGCTGCATCCGCTGCGGCTCTTCGCGGAGCGTCCGGAGCGGCTCGCCATCTACCGGGACCGCCTGCGGTTCCTGCTGGTGGACGAGTACCAGGACACCAACCGCGCGCAGTACCTCTTCCTGCGCGCCCTGGCGGGCGAAGGGGGCAACCTCTTCGTGGTGGGCGACGACGACCAGTCCATCTACGGCTGGCGCGGCGCGGACCTCCGCAACATCCTCGAGTTCCAGCGCGACTACCCCTCCGCCCGTCTGGTGCGGCTGGAAGAGAACTACCGCTCCACGCGCCCCATCCTCGAGGCCGCGAACAGCGTCATAGCGGCCAATACCGGCCGGCTCGGCAAGACGCTGTGGACCGAGCGCCCGGGCGGCGACCCCATCACGCTGGTGCGCGCCTCCGACGACCGCGACGAGGCCGAGTGGGTCGTGCGCGAGTTCCTCACCCGGGCGCGCAACGTCGAGCACGGCTTCGGCGAGATGGCCATCCTCGTCCGGACGAACGCGCAGACGCGCGCCTTCGAGGAGGAGCTGCGGCGCCAGGCCGTGCCGTACCGCGTGGTGGGGGCGGTGAGCTTCTACGACCGGCGCGAAGTGAAGGACCTGCTCGCCTACCTGCGGCTCGTGGCGAACCCGGACGACGACGAGGCCTTCCGCCGCGCGGTCGCGGTGCCGCGCCGCGGCATCGGCGAGACGACGCTGGTCACCCTCGCCAAGTGGGCGGTCCAGTGGGGGTGGCCGCTCGCCCGGACCGCGGCGGCCGCGGGGCGCGTGCCGGACCTCAAGCCCAAGGCGCGGGAGAACCTCGAGGCGTTCGCCGCCTTCCTCGCCGCTCTGGCGGCTGACGTCCGCGACCTGCAGCCGGCGGAAGCGCTGC
>Ga0209253_10000128_pt1 | contig 54903 bp, 52 predicted proteins | sample FrelakmetBRP12BR_FD_187145 | JGI IMG/M metagenome (GOLD analysis project Ga0209253, IMG submission 187145) | Freshwater lake sediment microbial communities from the University of Notre Dame, USA, for methane emissions studies - BRP12 BR (SPAdes)... | ecosystem: Environmental > Aquatic >...
CATGATTGCCACTGAGGAAAAATTAGTAATCAAAGAACTCCAGAAGAAATTCGAAGAAATGGGAATCAAGTTGCATGTGAACCAAAACGTATTGAAAGTGGAAACTACTGCAACCGGAGTGAAAGCAACAACGTGTGATGCATCAGTTCCCCGAGATCAGACCCCCACTGCGGAAAAATTCACCTATGAAGCAGAATTATGTTTAGTTTCCATCGGTCGTGCAAAATTATCCAGTGGAATTGGCCTGGAATCAATAGGAGGAAAAATCGAGAAATCTTCAATTGTTGTGAATGAAAAAACCCGAGAAACCGATGTGAAGGGTATATATGCAATTGGCGATGTGACTGTTGGTCCTATGCTAGCCCATAAAGCGAGTTATGATGGCGATATTGCTGTATCCAATGCTCTGTCAAGTATTGGAGGTTTCGATGTCCATGCACGTGAGTCTAACTATCGAGTGTTACCTGCGACTATTTTTACAATCCCAGAGATCGGTTCCGTTGGTATCCGTGAAGATGACGCAAAAGAATTAGCTAAAACTAAAGGCTCGAAAATCTATACTGGTCGATTCTATTATGCTTCGTTAGGTAAAGCGAAGTGCATGGCTGCCGAACAAGGTTTTATGATGATTATCGCAGATGCGGACACAGATATGATTTTAGGAGCGAGCTGTATCGGTCACGGTGCCCCCGAATTAATTGGAACTGTGTCAGTAGCAATGGAACACGGAATCACTGCAACCGAGTTAGGACACACAATTCATTCCCATCCCACGATTTCAGAAATGATATTAGAGACAGTCGAAGATGTGCATGGAATGGCCATTCATAAAGCTGGTCGGAGACGATAAATCTTACCAAATAATAATAGTAAGAGCCTTGAGTAACAAAAAGTTCCGAGACATACCAATTTATTACTTTTTTACTTTTTATTAATTTCAATCCTATCTATTTGACAAGTTCAAAGAAACAGAACATACTGTATTTTTGCATAATAATTTTATAGAAGAATCAAGACACATAGGATCATGATCCGAACGAAGATAGATGAAAATAGTCCATGGTTCAATCCAAAATATTGGCCTAAATATATGCCTAAACAATTGGAATACGATGAAAATAAAACATTATATGATGCTTTTGCTGAATCGGCACAGAAATATAGCAACGAGAATGCATTCTGGTTTTTAGACACCTGGATGACCTATGGAGAAATGAAGAATGCTGCAGAAGATTTTGCTTCGGGATTAATTAAGTTAGGAATGAAGAAAGGGGATGTATTTGGATTATTATTACCTAATTGTTACCAATTCATTATTGCATATTACGCTTGCTTGAAAATCGGTGTAATAATTAGCCCGATGAATCCTACATATAAAGCCGGGGAAATTTTGCATCAACTGCAAATGACAAAAGTGAAAGCACTTATCATACTTGATTCATTAAATGAAACATTATTGCAACCGGTACGAGAAAAATATCCTTTAGCCTTTATAATTTCTACAGGGATCTTGGATTTTGTAAAATTTTCTCCTATAAAGAAACTGCTTGCTAAACTGCTGAAAAAAGTTCCTACGGGTAAAGTTCCGAACTCGGTAAATATTAAGAAAGTGGTTGAGCTTGGAAAAAAATCAACTGTCAAGACTGCTGAGCTAAATCCGGTTGAGGATGTCGCTGTTTACCTTATGACGGGCGGCACTACAGGCGTCCCTAAAGCAGCAGTTCTTACTCATTCAAATATATATACAAATGCTAAACAGTGTTCATGGTGGGTTTTATTCCAAAAAGAAGAAGGTGGAGATTTTCTTAAAATTACTCCGAAAACAGGGATGGTGGGCGTGTTACCTTTTTTTCATTCTTTCGGAATGACAGTTGTCATGAATTCAGCTATCCTAAGTGGAGGAAGTGTTATAATGTTCCCGCGCCCACCCCCAACTGAAGAACTACTCGAAAAACTTCATAGTATTCCACTAGATTCATTTATGTATCCCGGTGCTGAGGTTCTCTTCCAGAGAATCGCCGAACTATCACAAGAAATTATAGATAAATACGATTTAAGAGGAAAGCTCACATTTTGCCTTAGTGGAGCTGGACCGCTGCACGAATATGTTCGGTTGCCATTTGAAACCAAAACGGGTGGAAAGATCGTAGAGGGTTACGGACTGACCGAAACAAGTCCAGTTCTTAGTGCTGGAAACTTCTATGGAGAGTACAGGTGCGTGGAGACGATTGGAATACCATTTCCTGGAGTGGACTGGAAAATTTTCCCGTCTGAAAATTTCGATGAGGGACCCATTGAGGGATTTGGAGAAGAACACACGGGTGAGATTTGTGCCTCAGGACCACAAATCATGAAAGAATATTTGGATCGAGCAGAAGAGACCGCTGAAACTATTAAAGAATGGAATGGGAAAAAATGGTTACTAACAGGTGATATTGGATTTATGGATGAATATGGGCGTATATTTATTCGGGATCGCAAGAAACAGTTAATTAAAATGCGTGGTTATTCCATTTATCCTAAAGAGGTCGAGACATTAGTGGGAAACCACCCCGAAGTTATGGAGGTGGCAGTAGCAGGACTTCCCGATCCCGAAACCGGTGAACTTGTAAAAGCATGGGTTAAAGTAAAGAAAGGAAGCTCTATTACCCCGGAAAGCTTGCGAGAATGGTGTAAAGAAAATATGACCCACTATAAAGTACCAAAATTGATAGAATTCCGAGAAGAAATCCCTAAAAACGTAATTGGTAAAGTACAGAGACGCTTATTGCAAGAAGAAGACCCATTATTTAAAAAATAAATTAAAAGAATAATGAGAAATATGAATCCGAATGATTGAACACTTTATGTGTTGTGGAATCAATATAATTTCTCATTTTCTTTTTTTTATTGATTATTATACACCATTATATGCATAGGTAAATTAAAGAACGGTACATGTATACTCTTCTCAAGTTCAAATCCAAATTTCTGATAAAATCTGATATTGTCTTCTGTTTCAGTCTCTAAATATACCGGAATGCCTGAGTGTAGTTTATCAAGCATATATTTGACTAATTTCGATCCAATCCCATGTCCTTGATTTTCAGGGTGAACACCGAGTGCAAATAAATATAAAAAAGGTTTCTTCATAAACGTTTTTCTGTGTTTTTCAACTCGATCGAATGCTTTCGATACTTTTTGGATGATTCTTCCACCCAATCGCACGACTGGTATAATGGCACCACTCTTTATCAGACGCCAGAAAGTTATATTTGTATAAGGGCTAGCTAACCAAGCAGCCAGACCTTCGAGATCGGAAGTAGGAGCATAAACATGCCCATATTTTAAAGTATATTTCAAGGATAATCCAAACACGGTTCGAAATTTGTGGTGTTGTCCTTCTAGTAGTCGACTCCATATGGGATCTTCGCGAAAGGCTTTTCCTAAAACTGTAGAGCCCTTCTCAAAATCATCTGGAGTAACACGATATAAATTATGTAGTTTTGGAATTTCGATAGGTGTTTGTTTCATATTAATTGTAAGAAAAAATTATTGCATTAAAACCAAAGGAGAAAAAATAAGTTCATAATTTTCAAGATTAAGTATTCGGAACGGTAATTCTACAGATACTCAAAATAAAAAAAATTTGAGAAAATGTTGCTTATTTTCTCCAAGATTTTAATTTCGTGATCGCAAATATCAGAATCCCAAATGCCATTAATAAAGCTCCTAAACCAATTTGGATGGCTTCTACCATACCATAACTCATATATAGGTCAGCAGCAGCCATCATGTGACTTGGTCCTACAATTATTGACTGGATCGCAATGAACACTCCTGGGAAGAATAACACTGTCGCTGTAACAATTGATCCTTTCTTCACACGTCTTACATTTGCAATGTTAGACGCTTTCAATGTAGGATAGAAAATTGCTAAAAAGATAACCACAATGCCCCAAAGAGCTGTTCTCATGTAACTTGGGGTACTCCCTCCATTGATGAAAAGAAGGTACCATGGAACAAATCCCGAAACAACACCCAGAATGGATGTAAATAGTGTCAATCCCCAAAATGCTTTCCATCGAGCGAATAATGCAACAATACATAGGATTCCTAAAATGCTGGCAGCCCATGTGGCAATATTTGCAATAATGTAATATAGGCTGTATTGAGTTATCACTTGATACAGAATGTACGAGGATAATTCGAGTATTTCTCCCTCTTCCACTAGAAGAATTCGCTCAGGGTGATATGCAGGACACATTGCTCCGTACGCTGACATCAACCCGATTAATACCGCTAATATTAATACAATAGCGAGTGTTACTTTTTTTCCAACTCCATTTGCCATATTTATCAACTTCCTTTTTCTTTTTTGTTCAGTTTTTTTATGAAAATATGTAATTTCATACCCCTCAATCAAGTGGGCATTACTCTCGTGGTAAATCCTCTGGTTTTACGATTTTTTCCCAAAAATATGGAATCGCTATTATGAGTAAAATGACAATAGACATCGCAGGAGCTGCTGAATACATGCTAAATTCACCCTTTTCTATTGTTGTTATTATTCCCATAGGAATACCGATCGCCATCTCTAATACGGTCGTACATATAGCTAAAATGCGAACCCATTTTTTCGGTGCCAGCATCACTCCAATGGTAATGATACCAAAACAAATTCCTGCACACCAGTGTAAGGGGTTTGCAATTATGTAGAACAATTCTCCTTTCATCCAAAATATATTCAAACTTGCGGTTCCGTTAATAACTGACATCACAAAAGCCATTCCGGTTATTAAACCAAATATAACTCTTCCGAAATTCTTCTTCCCTACCACGAAGTTCAGCAGTAAGTATATCAAAGCATTCGGTAGGAAGATTAAGGCATAGTAAGGCATCAAACCTGTGTCAAGGGCTGGAATTATCGGCCAGAACGAGAATTCAAGTGCAAACACATTTGCAATCATCGAAATCTTGTATGCATAGTTTTTATTCTCATAAAATCCATGCAATCCAAATATATACAGGAATCCTCCTACGCAACCCATTGCTGCCCAAACTGGAAGTAAATAAGTGATAATTTTCCAATTTGTTCGTAAAGGATATAGAGCAAGCTGGGCAGCAACCATTGCGTTATATTGGGTGAAAAAGATAAATATATTGACTCCAATTCCTAATAATGCACCAATTAACGCAAGTGTGAATCCAAACCATCTATTTTTATAATGTTCATCCATTTTTTATCACATCTTTCTAGCTAATACAAACGAATCGTGCATAAATGCATTATAAGCACATATAAATGATCTTTGTGGATTTATCACAAATTTTGGAAAAACCTTTACATATACAGTAACATCTAAATAAAATATCTATATTTAATTGATTTTTAACCAAGTAGAGGAATTATTAATTAAACTTGCTTTACGAGTGCAATAATTTCAAAAAATAATGAAATTAAACTTTAAATATACTAAAAATGACCGTCTAGTAACTAATTCTTTTATGGCAAGGGACATGCGGAACAATAAACTTAAGTATGTATGGTTGACGTGTTTTACTCTTATTCTAAGTTTTGGTTGCATCACTCAAATGAGCTCAGCACATAGCCCGAAATTTATTGATTTAAAGTTTTATCTCGATGATCAAATCTTATCTATTTATTACGTCCACGGAGTCAGTAATACGAGTTATCATTTTATCCAAACTGTAGAGATCGAGTTTTTTAATATAAGTACTGAATTTTTTGACACATTAGACAAACCTATTGATAAAATTGTCGAAGCAGATGTGTTAGAGATGTATCTTATTGAGCTAGTTGTTTTTAATGCAACCTATACTGAACAACATGACGACACGGCTGATACACAAGACACATTAATTGTCCACGACAATATAACTGTTACAGATTATATACCGACGTTAAACGTAACATATTGGACTTATATTCGTGTTACAGCATATTGCAACTTAGGAGGGAATTTCACCCAAAATGCACTTGCTGGGCAAATTTGGTATGACATTGAACACAGCATGATTGAAGCAGTTGTTCCAACCCTAGTCTGCGCGGTTGTGATACTTACACCCTTAGTAATTTGGGTAATCATTGGTAAACAAAAACAAAAGCGTGAAATCACTCAGGAGGTAACGCAATGACACTTGCAGAAAATAAAGATGTAAACCCGATTGAACAAGCAATGGTTACTCAGGATTTCAAAGAGAGACCTAAACATCGGTACAGCAAAATTCATGTTTTTATAATTGTTTTTATGGCAATTCAAGTTCTTTTTCTCCTCACATTTAGTGAACCGCTTTCAATTTTATGGGGTGGGCATCCCCTCTTTGCTATTTATAACGATAATGTCATAGATCGATCTGCACGTCTCATAATGATCTACCACTCACTTGCCAATCCCTTTGTGGTTGCTAATACATTTTGGATAATGGAATACTATGATACAAGAGATAAATTTATCCCATGGTTAAAGTGGACAATGGTTCCTGGGGCTTTTTTTTCAGGAATTTGCGGTTTAGTATTTGCGTATACTAGATGGCGCTTTTTCCATGAATTGTTTTATATTGGATTATTTTTGATTTTTATTGGAGGAGTTTTATTTATCGCAGCAGTATTTCCCATTCCTGGGAAGTTTCCTGACCCTAAGAAAGCCACGAAAGGTTCATTACTGTTCGGATTGAATTTAGAAAATTATTCTCTTGTAATATTAGCATTTTGCGTATTAGTTTCAACTATTTATGCAGCTTTAGCTGCCATTGAAAACTTCACGGGAGGAATCGGAGAATTTCTAAGTCAGTTTGCGTTAAACCGAGAACCTGATGCATTCCTAGCTGAAGAAGTCGTTAAGATTCTTCATCATGATTGGGTAGAAGAATTTATAGTGAGTCATTTGCATATACAACTTGCTCTCTCCTCGGCGATGGTAGTTATGATCGGTTATAAGACAAGTGGAATCCAAGGATGGGTATACTCAATTATCTTATGGATAAATCCAGTTGGTTTAATTACAATAAGTTATGGTGCGTGGGTGTTAAATCACTATTTAATCTGGGTGGGTGCAGGTTTGTTAATAATTAATACTACTTTAATGGCAATACAAGGGTGGATTAAAACATCAAAAGATCACTACGAAGCTCTTGGGGATGAATATAAAAAACTTTCTGCAAGGAAGAGAATTCGGGGAATTTTTTCAGATTCTGTTAAGTTTTCCTTGTATTTTATTTATTTATATGCACAGATCGTTGTAACTATCTGCGGAATATTAGTGGGTTTAAAAACTAGAGAGGTATATCGACTTCACGAGTGGATGCAAGTTGAGTACGACTTTAACGTTGGTCATTGGCACTTATTAGCAGTATTGATTGCCACCCTGCTCTTATTATCCGCAATCGATCATTTTCAAAGAAGAAAAGGTATTTTACGGTCTGTAGCCGGATGGTTCTTAGGAATAGGTGGATTTATTGCGTTCAGCGGAGCGAATTGGTATATGTTGCGAAATCCCCTTGCAAATAAATACATTCCAATGTATATAACGTTCGTCGGAGTTTGGATCCTAATTATTGGTTTCGCATTTGGCATTATCAACATTTTAATTTCATACAGGAGGAGGGATAGATAAGATGGCAAAATCCTGGTCTGAAATGTCCATTCTTTATCAATCGCATTTCATTTTAACTTGCATTTTAATGGTTGGTTTAGTTACTCTGATTATTTTACTTGATTATTATAAAATGCAGAAGAAAAAAGTTCTCATTGGAACCATTGCAGGCATTTTAGTAGCAATTGGATTCGGGATGCTGGGATTGAAAATTGCTGAGACAACAGATCTATTGGAAACAATTGCTGACTATGGTTCCCACTATACAATTATTATAATCAGTGTTTTAACTGGTGCTATTGGGCTAATTTCTCTGCTCACGATAATTATTATGGAAAGTATGAGAACTCTAAATAAGAAAAAAGCTCTATATTTAGTATTATTTTCAGCGATTGTATTAATGGGATTATTATTAATGACTGCGGTAGTAATTATTACCTTTGTCTTACCAGGTCCTGCTGATAATCTTCATTTAGGTGTTATTATCGGATTTCCTGCCTTATTTTTGCTTTCAGTAGGAACTATTCTGGTAATTTTCAATGAACCGAAATTTGTTATATATCATGGCTTAATTGCTGGAGGTGCTTGGATTCTAACCACTTTGAATGTGTTGCTTTTATTTGCAATGTCTGAAACTGAAATGACTTCATTTTCGGGGATTATCCACACCTTCCATATTCTTTGCGGTGCTATCGGATTAATTTCTGGATTTTTCAGTGCTCTATTCGGTATATCTGGACAACGAAAACTTGCTAAATTAACAGGTTACATAACGCTCGGATGTTGGTGGACAGCTTATATGGTTGCTACCTTCATTTCGGGAATTTAAGGAGGTTGAAAAAATGAGAAAAGAACATTCTTCTGAAAAATCAGATAAAATTACAGCTGCATTAATAGAAGTAGTATCTCCTGCGCATGTAACAACCGATTCCTATGAAATAGAAGCTACAACTGGCGATCTTTCGATATTACCCAAATATCACTACAAATTCAAAGAGGAACACATTGCTACTCATGTTGTTCGCCCAAAAGATACTGAGCAACTTGCTAAAGTAATGGAACTATGCAAGACTTATTTCCAAAATGTAACGATACGAGCTGCAGGCACTTCATGCTATTCTGCAAGCACTCCAACCAAAGGTGGTGTGGTCATTGATGTTCGAAGAATGAATCAAATCCATGAAATTGATGAAGAAAAAATGATTGTAAAATGCGATGCAGGAATTTCTTGGATTAAGCTCATTGAGGCGCTTCGAGCTAAAGGACTAGCTCCAAAATGTTATCCTACCAGTTACAAATCATCCTGTTTATCTGGATTCGTAGCTACCTCGGGTAAAGCAGGTATAGGGGTGGTGAAGTATGGTTCCATGATTGATACTTTAATAGCGGTTAAACTGGTTAAACCCGACGGCACAGTACTAAGAATTACAAAAACTAGCAGTGGAGAACTGACAATTGAGAACGTAGTGGGATCGTTCGGTATATTGGGTGCCGTTGCCGAAGTCGAGATGAGTATTACAACACTAAAAACCTCGATGGAGTTTGCTGGATATGGATTCAATACGATGGAAGAAGCAACTGCTTTATATCGTGCAATAAAAGATAATTCCGTTGAAAAACCCTTCTTCTTATCCTTAAGCGATAAGAAATTCGAAGGACTGTCCCATGTGACGATCCCTACTCGTAACTTCTTCGTGTATGCCGTATTCTATGATAATCCCGAAAAAACCGGAAAAGCAATATCATATATTGCAGAAAAAGCGAAAGAATCGAACGGATTGGCAATTGATCAATGGTATTTGGAGGAGAAATGGCGGGATATTGCGGAGACAGAGTTGAATCTTGGTCGTCTTTGTAATAATCCGATCTTCCAAGAATACTGGGTATCCGATGAGAGAATTACTCAATTTTATAAAAGGTATGCTACCATGGTGAAAACTGACAAGTATCGAAATGCATTTTACATGATTGCAGGAGCAGAAGGAAAAAGCCGTATCAAGTTATTTGGACTTTCGGATATAGAAAATTCTCTGGAATTCTTCGGGATTAAAGCAAATTTCAACTTAATGGCTCAAAAATCCTATAAAAGTGGAGATGAAATCTACACCATTGGAGTTGTAAACACATTTTATCAGCATCTATTCAATATGGCACGTGTAAAATATATGCAAAAACTGAAAGATTCGGTGGATCCGGATGACCGAGTTAACTCATATCGCATTATAAAGACGAAAATGCGCCTTTGGCGTGTGAAATTGCTTTTCCTGGTAGCAAAAATGCTGTATAGGTGGACTTAGTGATGGAGGATAAGAAAATGACAGAAAAAAAATCTAAAGACGTAGTAACGACGGGACCGTCTGCGGCTTTCCTATTTTTACCTAATCAAAAAAATTTGATTGCACCTATAACAACGGAGGATATAACCCAGGATTATTTGCGTTGTGTAAATTGTGGTTATTGTAGAGATGTTTGCAGAGTGTATAACACAACTTTTAGTGAAAAGGACTACGCGGGTGGTAGAAACAGAATACTAAAATCTCTGGTTAAGAAAGAAATTCCATTTAACAGAGAAACTATCGTGGACAGTGTATTTAAATGCATGCTTTGCGGTGCTTGCCGAGAAGTATGTCCGATAGGGATAAACACCATTAATGTTTTCCGCTCCTTCCGTGTACGAGCAGTAAATGCTGGAGTAATGCCAGAAAAGCTGAAAAACCTCCGAGACTCAATTGTTGACTACGCAAACCCTTTCCTAGAAGACGGGACTAACCGATATAATTGGTGTAAAGGGCATTCTTGCAATGAAGGACTAGCTGCTTATGAAAAAGGGAGGGAATTGTATCATAAAATAGAATCGGGTGAACTTAAGCCAGAAGATGTAAGTGAAAACCTAGTTGGATATTTCGTAGGGTGCACCAGCGCTTTCCGAAACAATGAATTAGTTTCCGCTACTTGTCGCGTTCTGGATGCTATGGGAGTGGATTTTATTGTATTTCCTGAGGAAAAGTGCTGTGGATCTGTCCTTTTCAGGACAGGCGTGGATAATGTCGCAAATGAACTTATGAAGTACAATATATCAATGGTAAAAAAAGCTGGGATAAAAGAAGTCATATTTTCGTGCGCAGGGTGTTTTTCGACCTTCTCGAATGAATACATGGAATATACTAATAACAAACTAGGATTTAAATTGTCTCATGTCGTGCAATTTGTACCCCGATATGCGAAAGAGCACAATCTTTCGATCAAATATAAACTCAGGTCAAAAGAAGATCCACTAATCATTACCTATCACGATCCATGTCATCTGGCAAGGTATTGCGATGTATACGATGAACCCCGAGAATTGATTTCCATGATCGAGGGTATAAAATTGTCCGAGATGCAATATAACAAAAAAATGAGCCACTGTTGCGGAGCTGGCGGAGGAGTTCGGGCGTTGTATGGTGATGTAGCAACGGATATAGCGGATTCCCGTTTGGATGAAACGGTAACTTGTTGGGACGAGATCAATGAAGAGCGACTTCTCGAAGCAGTGGAAACAAAAGCGGATTCATTAGTATCAGCATGCGTTTTCTGCAAAAATAATCTGAGTAATGCCGCAGACAAGTATAAACCGGACTTACCCGTTCAAGATATCCTGCAAATACTTGAAAACTGTGAAATCAGAAAAAAAGAATAACTAAGAGTAACCCATCATGAGTTTCAAAAAGATCCTAAACGATTATCACGAATTGATTAAATCCAAGCAGACAATTTTGTTATTAGCGACATGTATATTTGCGTATTTAATGTCAGCTATTCCGTTGGGAGAATTTGATTGGTTAGAGATATTTTTATTATCTTTTTCTACTTTTATAGCGATTTCAGGGACTACAATTCTAAATATGTACATCGACCGCAACATTGATGCCAAAATGGAGCGTACTAAAGATCGCCCATTACCCAGCGGAAAAGTAACTCCAAAATTCGTTTTGATTAACGGTATCATTTTTACCGTTATGGGATTAAGTCTTACACTGTTTCTAAAAAACTGGTTGACTTCTTTCGTAATTTTCTTAGGATTCTTTTTTGATTTTGTGATTTACAGTATGTGGTTGAAACCTAGAACGAAATATAGTATTTTTTTTGGAGGAATTGCCGGTGGATTACCTGCTGTAGCAGGAAGGATTCAAGTCATAGGAACTATTGATTGGATAGCTGTTTTATTAATGTTGTTTGTACTGACTTGGATCCCAATCCACATTCTCACTTTGGCATTAATGCCTCATAATCTGGAAGGTTATAGGAATGCAGGAGTTCCGATGTGGCCAGTTGCCAGTTCAGAACAACAAACCATGCGTATTATAGCAGGAAGTGGGTTAATTAATGCGGTTATCATCGGTATCACTGCAATTTTAATGCAAATCAACTGGATCGTAATGATTATCATAGGTGCTTTCTGTGCACTTATGATCGTTTTGGTTTTTATGAATTTAGTGAAACCTACACAGAAGCTGACATTTACAATATTTAAATTTGCATCAGCATTTATGCTCCTAGGATTCGTTCTTCTGTACGTTGGAGTAGTAGTTTAAGAAAAATAAAGAGAAAAGAATTTGGAGAAATGAAAATGGTTGAAAATTTTGAAGATATTCATCGAACAACACCGATTGTTAGTACTCAGGTGCATTTTTCCGTTCCGAAAGAACGTTGGCTTTCTATCTATAGTCGAAAATATCCTCAATTGCAATTTGAAATTGTATCTTTACTCTCTATCACACAAGATCAAGGAAATTGCTTACTTCAGATTAAAGGAACAAAATTGAGTTCATTTTTCCGAGAATTTAGTAAGGAGTTCGATTCTACAAAGTATCAATTAATTCTTCATGAAAAAAATGAAATATTAATGAATATAATTTTTGACTCCCCATGGGTAATCTGGTCTATCATTGGCCCCCAAGTTATCATAATTTATCCTATTATAATTCAAAATGGAACAATTACTATTGAATTGATTGCACCAAGACGCAAGATTGAAGAGATATTTTGCAAACCCATTTGGAAAAAATTACAAATAAAATTCACAGTCGCCAGAAAATACTGCGGTAGTCCCTCTCTTAATATTCATCAAAAAGAAATTCTCTTAAAAGCAATGGATTTCGGACTCTTTGATATTCCGCGTAAAAAATCTCTCACAGATGCTACGAGACTTCTCGAAGAGGAAACAGGAAAAAAAATATCGGTTTCAGCATTATCAGAGAACATTCGTCGAATAAGTAAGAGACTAGCAGAATGTTATCTGAATTGCAGAGATACTGATGAAGTTGAAGCAGATTTTGTTAAACAATTTAATAATTTGATCTAAAGGTTGAAGATAATGGTTTTAAACATATTCCCGGACAATTTATCATGGCTTTGGGATATCATTGCCATGACAATAGCTTTAGTAACACTGTTACTAGTCGTGAAAATTAATGGTAGGATTCAAAAGAGTGGAAAACTTCCCACCTTTATTACCAGAAAAATCATCCATATTGTTGTAGCCCCTATTTTTCTACTTACATGGTTCCTTTACGCTGGTACCACAATAAGTCGATATATTGCCATGATAGTTCCCCTTTTGTTTGTGGGACAATTTATTGCAATCGGAACTGGGATCTTAAAGGACGAAGATTCGGTTCGATCCATGTCAAGAACAGGTAATCCTAAGGAATTATTACAAGGAACATTATTTTACTCGATCGTAATTGTAGTCGTGACTGTATTATGGTTTTATGTTCCAGCTAGCGGAGTAGCAAATGGAAATCCTGCAGCGTTTGTAATTATTGGTTGTCTTGCCGGAGGAGATGGTTTAGCGGACATCTTTGGTAGAAAATTTGGTGGAGATAAAAAGTTTGGGATTGGAGGAGCAAAAAAAACCTTGGTCGGAACTATTGGGATGTTTTTTGGGTCCTTCATCTTCAGCATGGGACTTATTGCGATATTCTCCATTGAAATTGCATCCTTCAATGTAGTACAACTTCTGATACCTGTAGCAATTATTTGTTTAATTGCCAGTATAGTAGAACTATTCTCCCCTCCAAACTCCGACAATCTGACAATTCCAGCCGCAGTAATCCTCTCAATCTTCCTTATATCATGGCTTCTTCCAAGCTGGTGGCCTTATTCTTTCTGGACACTGTAAAATCATAACTCTTACGAGAATTAGACCAAATGACTCGAAAAATAACAATCATAAAATTGGGTGGATCTCTACTCACGGATAAATCTACTCCATATACTGCGAATAAAGAAATAATAACTTCAGTTATAAGAGAATTAAAGGAGTGTATTGATTTCGGACTGATTGAAGATCTAATTCTTGTTCATGGAGTTGGATCCTTCGGTCATCCCCCTGTGTTGAGGTATAAGCTCCACCTTGGATTTCAAAATCCTGATCAATTAATATCAATGTCGGAAACACAGCATACAATTAATCAATATCGATTGATGCTAACTCAAGAATTTATTGATGCAGGAATTCCTGTGAATTTAATGCATCCTTCCTCTTTTTGCATCAATGAGACAATGAAAATTTCTGACTCTTTCCTAAAGGCAGTTCAAGGATTTCTCTCACTAGGAATGATTCCACTAGTCGGTGGGGATATGTTATTTGACTCGAAAATGGGATTTAGTGTTGGAGGTGGAGATCAGTTAACTGCATTGTTTGCAAAACGGTTCTATGCAGAAAACGTGATATTTGTTACGGATGTCGAAGGCATTTATACGAAAAATCCTAAACAATTTCAAGATGCGAAACTTATACCATCAATTAACATGATTCACCTTAGCAAAATTATAGAAAAAACTGATAATTCATCACTGAAAGATGCAAGTGGAGCTATGAAAGGTAAATTACAGACTATTCTCTCTCTAAGAGATGAAATTGTTAAAGGAACCAAAGTATCTATTTTATCGATGATAAATTATGGGAATTTGAAATCCTTATTGGGCAATAAAGGAGAATCCATCCGTTACACTTCATTTGTGCAATAACACAATTTATAAAAAAAAGAGAATATAATTTAAAAAATCATTCAGTTTTTATTTTTGGATCGATGATTCTGGGTTCAGTGAATTTTCTCCATAATCCAGGTATAAGAGGCACAATTCCGGTCAATGTACTAATCACAGGTGCCATTATGAACATGCTAAAACCGGGAGCTTCTCCGAAGAAGTACATTGAGTATATTGCTAGTGGGAAACCTCCTGTAATGGATAAAATGGCACCAATTAATCCGGTGATTCGTATCCATTCTTTCTTTTTACTCAAAAACAAACTAATTGTAAATACTCCAAATGCAAGTGACGCAAGTATGTTAATAAATAACACTAACATGAACATTTGTGCTACAGTTATATTATCTGGGTCATAATGATTCAATAATCTTGTTGTTGATGCAATTGCATTTATAAAGTTGAGGATAAAAGCCATTCCGCCAAACAATCCAAGCAATATTTTCTTCCACGGTTCTTTGCCAACAGCTCGCAAAAGAATAAAGTAAAACATCAGATTTGGCAAGAAAATACCGAACCAAGGTCCTGGAAGCATCAAATCGGCTTCCATAATCGGAATATTTGGCCAAAAGCTTGATTTAAGCGAAATTACATTACCTAAAACCGCGAATGCAAATGCCCATTTTGTCTGTTGGAAAAATCCGATACCAGCTATGATGAATAAAAGTCCTCCGATGAATCCAATATCTGCAAAAACTGGAAAGAAGATTGGAACTGAAACTGCGCATTCCTTGGCCGCGTCAGTCTCTGCATGGAGTAAAGGACCTAAGAAAAGGTAACTAAGAAGATAGTGACCTACAATGGCTCCAATACCCATAATAAGGCAGATTATTCCCCAAATACCAGAATTTTTTCTGTTCTCGATTTCCATTTTAAATACCTCATTGGAACTATAAAATAAATAATAGTCGAAATTAAGTTTCACCACAGAATATTTAAAAATATCGCTCTTGGAGCTCATCGGGTAAAATTAATTATTGATCAAACGGTTATCTTTCAATACTTGTCCTTTATCTATAAAGTAGTGTCATTTTTTTACATTTTGTCATTGGGATAATTTGATTAAAAAAGGCTTTTCGGCAATTTGATCATATAAATGGTTCATGGAATTATTGCCTATCAAAATCAAAAGAAATAACATAAAAAGGTAAAAAACAGAGAGACCCATATGAATAGAAAAACCGGAGAGGAATATCGAGAAAGTCTCAGAAAGAGAAAACCTATGAATATTTACTTCATGGGAAAAAAAGTCGAAGACCCTCTATCCCATCCGATAATCAATGCAGCTGTAAATTCGATTGCACTAACCTATGATTTAGCACTCGACCCTGATTATGAAGATTTGATGACAACACAATCAGGGATAACTGGAAATAAAATCAATAGATTCTGCCATATTCATCAAAGCACTCAGGATTTGGTGAAGAAAGTTGAAATGCAAAGAGTCTTGGGACAGAAAACAGGTACATGTTTCCAAAGATGCGTTGGGATGGATGCGATGAATGCAGTATTCATTACAACATTTGAAATTGATGAAAAATATCATACGGAGTATCACCAACGATTTCGCAATTACATCATATTGGCAGAACAAAATGATTGGACAATAGATGGTTGTATGACCGATCCTAAAGGTGATAGAAGTAAACATCCCTCAGAACAAAAGGATCCTGATATGTATGTTCATGTAGTAGAAAGACGGAAAAATGGAGTAATAATTCGGGGTGCAAAAGCACACCAAACGGGTGCAATTAACAGTCATGAACATCTAGTTATGCCAACAATAACTATGAGAAAGGAAGATAGGGATTATACTATATGTTGTGCTGTCCCTGCTGATGATCCTAACGTCATCTATATCTATGGTAGGCAAGCGAGTGATCTTCGACGCTTAGATAAAAGTGAATATGGAGATATTGATTGTGGAAATCCGGAATATGGTGGACAGGAAGCATTAGTGATATTCGATAATGTATTTGTTCCAACAGAACGGATTTTTATGAATGGAGAAACGGATTTTTGTGGACGTTTAGTGGAAACGTTTGCAGCTTACCATCGCCAAAGTTATGGAGGATGCAAAGTAGGAGTGGGAGATGTGCTTGTGGGAGCGGCAGCGACGATTTCAGAATACAATGGTACAGAAAATGCTTTTCATATAAAAGATAAAATAACCGAAATGGTGCATCTGAATGAAACTCTTTATTCATGTGGAATTGCATGCTCTTCCTGCGGTAAACAAACCCCATCGGGGAATTACTTAGTGGACATATTGTTAGCGAATGTTTGCAAACAAAATGTAACACGATTTCCTTTTGAGATATCTCGATTGTTACATGACATTGCTGGTGGAATTTTTGTAACAATGCCGAGTGCGAAAGATTTATCCAATCCAGAAACTTCGAAATGGGTAGAAAAATATCTTGCCGGAGTCGAGGGAGTAGAAACAAAAGATCGGATGAAAATGATGCGGTTAATTGAGAATCTGGTATTAGGAAGAGCTGCTGTTGGGTATTTAACTGAATCCATGCATGGTGCAGGTTCCCCACAAGCACAAAAAATCATGATCCACCGACTTGCTGATCTCGAAACAAAAAAGCAGTATGCTAAGAAACTTGCCCATGTGGAAAAATATGGCTGTGATTAGGGAATTTTTTTATTTTTAAGTCTGTTTTGAACAATACGCACAGATTTTATCGATATCAAGTTTTTATCTTAAAATTTGGTTTCCGAGCTCTGATTTTACATTAATCCAGAGCTTTTCGATAGAATTTGATTCGAAGTTAGTTATGTTGTTGCATTTTGAACAAATGATATTTATATGCATCCTTTAGTTGGGATCGTATCGAGAGTGGGAATTATCGAAATTTATCTCCGACTTACGGACAAACAAAAATGTTTAATCGAAAACTTTGTTCGAGGCTTACGGAAAGCACCAAAGAAAATCCAAAAATTGACGGCGGGACATTCTACTAAAACTTATAAGAATTATGGAAATGGTGTAGCAAAAGGATTAGGATTGTAAATAAGTTTAGAACTAATTTTCTACTCTGTTAATTCAAATATCATAAATTTGAATAAATTATCAGCTTTTTTTTTTTATTCATTGTATTCCTTTTACGATTATGAATGTACGTAAAATAGGGACTGTTTTAACCAAACACCCTACTCTCGAAGGTGCGGGAGTACGGTTAAATAGGATTTTTGGATTTAGCGAGAAAAATACTTTTGACCCCTTTTTACTTCTGGATGACTTTTCGGGGGAAAATCCTGCTGATTTTATTAAAGGGTTTCCGTGGCATCCACATCGCGGGATCGAGACAATCACCTACATAATTTCAGGAAATGTGGAACACCAAGATTCTTTGGGGAATAAAGGTAATATCTGTGATGGAGAGATACAATGGATGACGGCAGGAAATGGGATTTTGCATCAAGAGATGCCCCTTGACGTTAATAAACCCATGCAAGGCTTTCAACTTTGGGCAAATCTTCCTAAGTCCCATAAAATGATGGATCCTCGTTATCGAGATGTCACCACAGACCAAATCCCGTGCGAAGAGATCTCAAAAGGTATTTCAGTGAAAGTTATCGCGGGGGAAATCCATGGAATAAAAGGACCCGTGCAAGATGTGGTAACAAAACCGATTTATATCGATCTCACCATGGAACAAAACTCCTCATTCGAATATCAAATTCCTACTGAAAACACTGTTGTTGTGTATCTATTTCAAGGTAAATCAAAATTCGGGGACAAGGAAAAAGAAGTGGAAGTAGGACATTTAATTGAATTGGTTGCAGGAGATACCATCAAAATCAAAACTGGAACTATAAAAGCACGAATGTTGGTTATTAGTGGTAAACCAATAAAGGAACCAGTCGCTTGGTATGGACCAATTGTCATGAATACTCAAGAAGAGCTAGAAGCCGCGTTTAGAGAATATCGAAATGGAACATTTATAAAAAGTTCTAAGAAATTATAGTTGTTCATGTTGTTCGGGTAGGAACCGAATCATTTCTACCTGTTGTAATTTTTCTGATATATTCAGACGCACAAATCTTTTCATTTCGTTTATTTTTTTAACCGATCGAAATTGGAGTATTACCCATTCTAAAGAACCAATGCCATCCAAATACCGATCGAACACATATAATATACCACTCCACATTCCCAGCGTCACGAACATTAAGATTAAGCTCCATCCAAGATTCAAATTGAATCGGATAGTGGTGTCAATATCAAATAACATCATTAACAGATTACGGGGGATCGCTTCAAGTAGCTGGAACCAATATACTGTTAATGCAAATATACTAAATCTTCGGATGTATCTGGTTCCATTCAACCACCGTTTTTCATTGGTTCGGGGATTAAATTCGATATAAATAAGAAATACGATAACAATCATCATTTGCGTTCCGATGGAAAAAAATGAATACCATCTTGGAAAAACATAGAAAAAGGGATCCAGATTCTCAAAACCGATAACCCATAATGCTTCATAACCCGCAACCCCTATCATTAAAATACATGGGATATATAATAATCTCAGATGTTTTCTGGTTGGTTTGGGATTTTTTAACACAAAAGCAATTGCCGTTCCCATGAAATACACTCCAAGCATGGGAAATAAGGGAGCTTCTCTACCTACCAACGCATTCAAAAATACACGGATAATCTTTTCTCCTATTTCTTTATCAAATCCATAACCAAAAGCATCGAAATTCGTTGATCGAGCCAGATCTATACCCGCAATAACCGAAATTGAATCGTGTATATAGGGATGGACAAAAAAAATTATATTACTAATTCCGATTGCTACAATTGTATTGAGCTTCCAGCGATGCTGTCCTTTTTTAATTGTAATCAGATAGAAGATAATCCCAGCAAATATAGTGATGAATCCCAGCGATTCAATTGTATCCACAAAATAGAACATCGGCCACAGGTCCCAATTCCAGCCATTTAACCGTGTCCATTCATCAATCATGCCCCAAAAATAGAAAAAAGTGACATATAATTTTCCAATAATGATTAATATGAATCCTGCAAGCAGTTGATTTTTTAAAATGGATCCTCGACTTTTTCCTTGCTCTAACTTGGTTAATAACGAGAAATAGCTAGCTGTTCCCGACACTAAAAAGAAAAATCCGCGCCAGTGAGTGAAATTGATAAATATTGCTCCTAAAACCATTTGTATGGGAGTTAATGAGGATAGATCGCTTGGGATGGTGAAATCCACATTCAACAACACTACATGGGATGTAGTCATTCCTATAACTAACACACCTCGAATAAAGTCAAGAGAAGTAAGACGTTTCATCCCATCGTGATATACTCTTTAAGATCAACTTAAGCATTATGCATGAGTCAAAATGATTTTAAGGATCAATATACGTAAAGTCCATAAAAAATGCCTTTCTATTATTATCTATCAGTATGAGCTCTAATCCTGCGTTTCATCTAGCCACCAAGAAACAATTGCAACAAATTAAGGACAGTTTACAGAAAATTTCTTCTCATATCTGGGAGTGTTTGGGAACAGAATCGATAAATCTATATGCTCGTTATGATCAGTATGTTGAAATCTTCATAGTTCCTACGAATTTAGAGCGACAATTACGATTAATCCGTGACACTGAAACTCTACAACATACGGGATTGTATTTTGGATTTGTCAAAGGTACAGAATTTCAGCTTAGTCTCGAAGGAGCTGAATATTTATTTACAACATTTTTTAAACAGAATCGCATTAAACTGAAAACTATTACTTTGACTAACGAAGGAGCACAATCTTTTCTGTATGGAAACACTCTCAAACCTACAAATTTTGCACAAGCTCCCACATCCCTAAATCGAAAAGATGTCATTTTCGTACTCAATCCTAAATCCCAATTCCTCGGAATTGGTTTTATTTACACGCGAGATGAACGCCTTGAACTCCGAAATCTGGTGGATTATGGATACTACATCCGGAGGGGATTTTAAGTGTCGTTTTCATTTAAAGTATTTGTTCCGGATATATCTAATAAAGCTCGGGAGTTAGCAGAGAAATTTGGTTATCGCCCGTATATGATTGAACGTTATTATTCCATGTTTGGCGTTGAGGAAACCCTGGAATTTCTTACGATCAATGAAAGCATTTCTCCATTAGCTATTCGGATCAATTCCTTAAAAACCGATCCCCAAACGGTAGCTAATTCCTTACGAATGAAAGGATACCAGTTGACGCCATCGGAACAGATTCCCTATGCGTATATAATAGAACAAGATGCAAAATCTGAAGAAATTTTACAAAAATCCTCTACTTCACCAGAATATCAACAGCATGGTTTTGAGCGTGATCATGATACCCTAAAAGAACTTGAATGGGGAAGACCATCATATTTGGAAGAAGACTACCTAATCGATGAGGAAAAGCGACAAGACATAAAATCATCCCAACATTTACGGGAAAAACAAATTGCAACGCTTGGGTCTACGAATGAATATTTAATGGGGTATTATTATATTCAAGATCTTGCATCCATGTTTCCCAGTTATTATCTCAGTCCTCAGCCCGATGATTTCATCGTGGATATGTGCGCGGCACCTGGGGGGAAAACCACGCATCTGGCTCAAATTATGGAAAATCAGGGGCACATTTTTGCACTCGATAATAATAAGAAACGAATAAAATCTCTAATTTATAATGTTCGCCGTTGTGGAATAATGAATACGACTGTTCTCCTATTAGATGCCTCTTCAACTCACAAGCAAGGATTCCATCCCAATAAAATCTTACTAGACGCTCCGTGTACGGGAGAAGGATTGATTCGAGATGATTCTGCGAGAAAAACCAACAAAACTCCCACGGATATTACCGGTATGATGAGGAAACAGCATAGTCTCCTCCATTCTGCTGTAAAATCAATTAAACCCGGTGGACGAATTATGTATTCCACCTGCTCCATTGCACCCGAGGAGAATGAATTTGTTATCCAAAAAGTATTAGACTCGAATCCGGATATCGAAATAGTTTCTGTAAATGACGAATGGGGGTTACCGGGATATATTAATGTTTTCGGAATGGACCTATCCGAAGATTTATTAAAAGCAAGGAGACTCTTTCCCCATATACATAATACCATTGGTTTTTTCTATTGCTTACTCCAAAAAAGGAAATAAGATCATGCTAGAAGTGGAAGTTAAGTTCAAATTGCGGGATAAAGAGGAATTTGAGGAGGATTTGAAAAGAATTGGTGCAAAGTATGTAGTGGATATCATTCACAAGGATACTTACTATAATTTGCCAAAATGCGTCCGTGATTTCACAAAAACTGATGAGGTTTTGCGTTTACGTCGAATTGAGGAATTCAATATAAGAGTGACGAAAGCTGTAGCTCATGCAATTAAAGCAGATCTTACGTATAAAGGTCCGAAAATTGACACGGAAACAAAAACTAGAAAGGAATTAATAACACCTATTGAGAATCCGGATGAAATGGATATGATTTTGCGATCATTAGACATTCGACCGATTCTCACCCTCACAAAATATCGTCGATTATATACCTTGGATATGGAAAAACATCATATAGAAGTTCTAATCGATAAAATTGAACATCTGGCTGGATATCATGGAGAATGTGAAATCATGGCTTCCTCGGAAAAAGAAATGGAGGAGGGAAAGAGAATATTATTTGACTTGATGGAAAAACTTGGATACTCTAAAACCGATTCAATCCTCACTTCTTATTTAGAATTAGTAATTATGAAGCTCATCGAGAAAGGAGAACTGTCACCTGAAGACATCGCTTAAAGTAATTTTGACTGATCAAATTCCTCCTCATTCTCAATCATTTCTTGCCACAGAGAAATCGATTTCAACGCTTCTTCTTCATCTACTGTCTCGATTGCATATCCGGCATGAACAACAACATACGATCCGATTTTGACGTTGGAACACAACCCGATTACTACATCTCGTTGGACCCCATTGAAATCCACTAATGCCATGGGACCATTGATCTTGATAACTTTACCCGGAATAGCAAGACACATCTTAAATGAAACATTTAAAACCAACAAAAAAAGCTTCTTATTTAGAATTAGAGAACTGTGTGAAAACCATGAATTTTTTACTGTTAGCAGACATAGAGGGATATACTCCCGAGATTGATGTTAGTTACTTTCAAAACTTAGAGTTTGTTGTAATTGCTGGAGACATTTCAATAGGTGCTCGAAATGTGGAACGCAATGCAAAATTTTACCAACGAATTCGAGATAAAATACCTCGTCAGCTCCCAATATATTATGTTCCGGGGAACCGGGAATATGATAATGTAGCAAGGGAATTTGAGGGAATTCCTGAGAAATTCATCCCTATTCATAATCGGCTCGTTACTCACACACTCTCAAATGGTATATTTGTGCATTTAGTAGGGTATGGAGGTGCTCTTCCTGGATTTTTCAACAATTTTGTGAAAAACGAAGAGGAATTTGAGCAAGAATTAGAAAAACTCTTTCAAAAAGCCAAATCAATAACAAATGAGAAAGACATTGTAATTCTAGTTGTTCATAATCCTCCCATTAGTGATTCTTTGGATCTTACATTCACAGGACAACATATTGGTAGTCACTCAATTCGAAAAATTATTGAAAAATACAAACCTCATTATTGTGTTTGTGGTCATGTACATGAAAGCCAGAGTATTGAAAAGATTGGAAATACGAGATGTGTTAATCCAGGTGCAAGCAAACAGGGGAATGCTGCCTTATTGAGTTTAGATTCTGATCTTACGATAAAATTGATTACAATGGATGCACATAGGTTGAAATCCAAATGAACAAACATGGATCGTTTCAAAAAATACTTTATGAATTAATTGATAGTCAAAAAAATCTTGAAAAAAAACGAGTAGTAATTTTGAAAAAATCTGGAGAGTTTGCGATTAAAAAAATGAATACTTCCGACGTGCATGGATTCCAACACGTCTTACGAGTACTGCAACTCTGCTTAGAAATTCAAAATGAAGAAGGTGGAAACGCATTTATTCTCATCTTATCGACATTATTACATGATGTTGGGAGAGATTATACAAAAAAAAATCAAAATCACTCGGAAATATCTGTGAAAATGACACAAGCGTTTTTTTCAGAAATCAAGTGCCCTCTTTCTCATAATGATGAGACTCATGTTGCTGAATGCATTCTCGCACACAGTTTCTCGACGGGAGCGAAAGCGAATTCGATTGAGGCAAAAATATTATCAGATGCAGATAAGCTCGACGCATTGGGAGCTATCGGTATATACCGTGCATCTTGTTTTTCATATTTGTACGGTTCTGGATTACCGGCTTTGCATCAACACTTTTATGATAAGCTTTTACTACTTCCATCAAAAATGTACACCCGAACTGGTCGAAAAATTGCCAACGAACGGATAGAATTGATGAAAACTTATATAAGTTCTCTTAGCAACGAGCTAAGCTTAAAATCACCAAAAACGGAAGAATAATAATGGAATCGGAAAAAAATAATATATTTTTTATGACTATTGACCGGCGGTATTCGAGCACAATAGACAAACTAAACCTTGCTATAAAAACTCTAAATTTAGATACTCTTGCAGACGAAGGAATCTTATTTACGAATATTTTTTGCTGCGATCAAACTTGTACACCTGGTAGCCCCCCTATTTCAATCAGGAATCATCCTTCCAAACATAGTGCATGGTCTTTAGGAACGCGAGTAAACCCAAAAGAAAATATATTTTTAATACGTTGCTTGAAACAAGCGGGATATAGAACCTTATTTATCAAGAAGGCTCACTTTGAGCCTCGTAATACAGATCTATAGAAAATCAAGTGGAGTTTAGAAAATGCACATTCACAGATTTTTCCGGAAATTCATTCCATGGTGGGCACGTTATTACCATCAACTGCAGATTTCTGGTATGAACAATATCCCAAAAAAAGGGAGTGCAATTATTGCGCCTAATCACTCCGGTGGATTTGATTATGATAATTTCACACTAATGTCAGTTCTTGAGCATTTTGCTGGTAATAATGCAGCTAGAAAAAAAGTATGGTTATGTTATCACGATAAATGGGTATATTATCCAGGTTGGGGGGATCTTGTTCAACAATTTAGCCCGATACCCATAAATTTAGAAGGAAAGGGTATACCGTGGAAACTTATAGATTATATAGTAAAAAAGGGGGAATTGATCGGTATAATGCCTGAAGGTCATTCAAATTGCATTTGGGAGCGTTACAATCTCTGGAGATTTTATCCGGGGGTAATTAAACTGCATTTACGGTATGAAATCCCTATAATCCCAACTGCTATGATAGGATTCGTTAATGCTTGCCCTATTACATCGGTCCGTTATAATCCAGAGAAAATTCCTCCATGGGATAATGAGGTTATGATCATTCCTCCTATCGTTCCCCAAAAATTGAAGATAATCTATGGTAAACCAATAGAATTCTCGGAATATTTCGGCAAATCAGTAACAAAACAAGGAATGTATGAACTTGCGGCGATAGTTAGGGTAAAAGTTAAAGAGTTAATTCAAAAAAATCTATAAATTAAAGTGACTAAAACTCCTCATCGTTTTCTTCTTTTACCCGAAACACTGGTTCGAATTCGGTTTTCAACAGCTCAGAAATCTTCCTCTTATTTAACACTCCCACGAACTCTTGAAACGACATCGTACGCATTTCAGTATTGATATGTTGGTAGAGAGTTTCCCAAGTGAATGCGTCGAATTCTACCTCTTTGGGGTCGTATTCTCTTCCATCATTTCGACGAAAACGTGCTATGTACATTCCCCTATCAAAATTATACTCGACCAGAATTTCGATTCCTTTGAATTCTACGGTTTTCCAAAGCTGCATACTATTGTAATAAAATTCATTTTCTGAGCCCAAAACGGGAAAATTTCGTCTAAAATCTGAAAAACTATATCTTATTGAAGATTCAGAATCACCCTGCATGAGAATTGTCACCCTAATTTATTACACTATGATAAACGCTGTTTGTTTTTGTTTATTATAAAATCATTACTGGACTTTGATTATTAATATTTTTTTTCCCTTTATAAATACTATCGTAATCTTGATTTAGGATTAAATATTTAGCAGAAATCTTCTGCAGTATTTCAAACATCCCGACAATTCAACATATGATCAACTTTTTTGGTATATAAGCGGTTATCTTTTTAATACCAAATCAGTTATTATGTATATGCCCAAGAAAAAAGCAACAAGTCACAAAATCATACATTTTGAAATTCCTGCAAAGGATCCGAAAAAAGCAATGGAATTTTATTCTGATGCGTTTGGATGGTCTTTTTCAAAGTGGGAAAATCCAATGGTGGACTATTGGTTTACAAAAAGTGGACCAAAAAGTTCACCGGGGATTGAAGGTGCTATCGCGAGAAAGGAATCTGAAACCGATATTGTAATTAATACTATCAGCGTCTCGGACATTGATGATGTCATAACCAAAATCAAAAAATATGGCGGAAAGATTACAGACGAAAAACATGCAATACCTGGGGTCGGGTACTTAGCGTACTTCAAAGATCTAGATGGAAACATGTTTGGAATCATGCAAGACGATCCAAATACGAAGTAATATCTTATCATCTAAACAACCAAAAAGACTAAAACCTCTATTTATAACATTCTTGCATGGATACGACATTTGATATAATAGTCGTAGGTGCGGGACCTGCTGGTTTATATTTCAGTTGGAAAATGGCTGAAAAAGGATTTTCTATTTTAATTATAGAGAAACGTAAGGAAATCGGACATAATATTGATAGTTTTCATTTTGATAGTGAAAAATTTAAAGAATTTAGCATTCCCGAACCTGAGAAAGACAGTGCGGAATTTGTTGCGATTAAAGAATTGAGCATTAATTTGTCCCCATATGGTAACTATCCCAAAATCGTGACGTATCCTTATCACGTGTTAAGATTACCATTTTATCTTAAACGCCTTGCTGAGTACGCAAAAAAAGCAGGTGTGCAGTTCCAATTTGATACGAAATATACGGGTCCAAAACTCAAGAATAATAAACTTATAGGAATCTATACGGAAACATCCAAAGGGAAACAACTAGAATTTTTCGCAAAACTAGTAGTAGACGCTTCTGGTATTAATGCGGCAGTAAGAATCTCGCTACCTGATGATTATGGTGTAGAGACGTTCTCGGTGCAATCAGATGAATTATTTTATGTAATATTATACTATATCAAATGGCTGGGAGAAGAGTCCATCGCAGACGAAGGATGGACATTTTACAAAACATGGATTGCACCATCTCCAGAAGGGGATGCAATTTTAGGAATCGGTCAACCTCTAAGTTTCGAGAATGGGGAGCGCGTATTAAAAAAATTCCTTGAAATAATCCACATCCCCGAATATGAAGTGGTAAAAGAAGAACGTGGAAGTACTCCGTATCGGCGCCCTCCATATTCTCTTGTTGCAGATAATTTCTTATGTATCGGAGATTCTGCGTGCTTGACGAAACCGTTCAACGGAGAAGGGATAACTTCCACTTTGAAAACCGTTCAGATAGCTTTGGAAGTTGTAGAAAAAACACTTAAATCTAATGATCTCAGCACTTCTGCTTTATGGGGAATTAATGTTCGATATTTCAAGGATCAAGGTGCCAAGTTTGCCGGAATGTTAGCACAGATTCCCGCAGCAGCTAATACTTCCATGAAAGAGATGGAATATCTATTTAAGAAGGATGTGATCTTCTCAGCCGAGGATTTTACAACGATGAATAGGAGTTTTGAGCTACATATTCCAACGAAAAAATTGATTCGAATTGCATTAATTCTTATGTGGGGCGTCCTAACGGGTAAATTTTCAATTAATAACCTACGTGCGTTATTGAACGCAATGGAAATCTCAGGTTCTATTAGAAATCATTACGAGAATTATCCAGACACTCCAGAACTATTTGTACAATGGCAAAAAAGGGCAGAGATTTTATGGTCTAAAGTACCAAAAATGCAATTGACCGAAATAAAATAAAATTTAGTTCTAAAATGAGGAACGAGAAAAAATAAAAGGGGAACTTCTGGAATTGAATCAAGTGGGGTTAGAGAAAAAGAATTAGGTTGCTGTAGGATATCCTGCAGCTCTCCAAGCTTCAATTCCACCTAACATATTATAAATCTCCGTAAATCCAGCATTTACCAAGAATTGAGAACCAGAAGCACTTCGGCTTCCAGTGCGACAATACACAATAATTTCTATATTCTCATAACCATTTAATGCGATTTCTCCGCCATTATAACTTAAGGTTGTCGTGTTCCACGGAATCCACCAAGAATCTTCCAAATGATCTGTCATATATTCAAAATCTAATCGAATATCCAACACGATAAGATTGGGATAATTGACATTATCATCAATCATTTCTTTCACCTCTTGAACGGTGATATTAATGACTTCTGGAGGTTCTGGTGCTGTGAGAAAACGATAAAGGGGAATTCCAACTCCCACACCCATTCCAACTAAAAGCAAACTTATAACCGCTACCCAAATCCAGGTTCTTTTCTTACTGATATCAGCCATACTTGTCTGTTTGAATAATTTGTAAAAAATACAATCCTTTTACAATATAAAGTGCTTGCATTCCATAAGTGAAAAAATCAGAATAATTTATTTAACAAAATTTGGTGGTATTTATATTGCATTTTTGAGATGAAAATCAATGACCGAAATCAAGCATCTTAATGCAATTAACTCTCTTTTAGACCTGATAAAACTGAATGAAACGGAAGTTGAGGAACTGTATCAATTAATAGGAGATACAGGCATCGACATAATCATGCACCATTTGCACGACTTTGAGAAAACAATGTCAAAGGATACCGATGAATTAGGATTACTCGAATGGTTGAAAAGGCTTTTCCAGAAATCCCCGATAACATACGAATTATTACAGAAGACAATACGAGAAAATAAGCAACTTTTTGATAAAATCCAAGAAATTTTCATTAAGAAACTGCTATAACATACATACCCTTATAAAATGCGCAACTTTGTTATTAATCCTTAAAAAACCGATGAATCTTTACATTTTGGATCTTATCATCCATATTCTTGATTCTGTAGATCCTCGTGAGAATTTCTGCAGATTTTTCCATCGATTGTCCTGTGAAACGGTTTTTTATATGCAAGTCATAACTCTTCTCAGCACATTCTTGAGCTTCATCATAGCGATTTAAGGATAGGTAAATCTCACTCAACATGTTTAGGGATTTTGCCATCTTAAAGCTATTTTGGGCTTTGCGGTTGAGATCATATCCTGTTTCAGCGATCTTAAGTGCTTCTACATGCCGTTTATTCTGGACATACCCAATGATCAAGCTGTTTTCCACCGATTCATCAAAATCTGGGGGTAAATTGAGTTTATTTACGTATGCATAATCGGAAATTAGTTCGAATATTTGCGACATTGCTTGGAGTCCTTGACTATAGAATCTTTGAGTATTAATCATCAATTTACTTTTTAGGTATCCCAGGTAGAGTTTGGAAGTGTCATCTTGCTGTTTGATACTAAAAAGCAAGGTATTATCGATTAAATTGAGAAGAGTTTCATGTTTCTGTGTGGCTCGATCATAATCAGCAGTGAATGCATCGACTTGAGTTTTAATTTGAGCAATATTTTTCGATAAAAAAATCAAGCAGCTAGGGCATATTTCTTCCACTTCATACAATACCGTATCCGATGTTTTTACTTTGTTTTTTAGCGAATGACATTCTTTACACCGACTAATTTGCCCCTTTTCGTGCAAACCCGGATTTAAAAGGTTGTATATTTCAGAAATTATTCGCTCTTTGTAATCACGAAATTTGAGATGAATTTTTAAATAGTCACTAACAACAATTCCGAAAAATCGGAGGATTTCCGCACTGGGAAAAAACAATTCATATTCAATGTTGAGATTAACTTTTCCGCGGGATTCAGAGTTAGCAGATGTGACATACATGGATTGTATGTTAGCAGATCTTAATGCAATTTTCTGGTTTGCATTTGTATGCAATATCAAATATGGATAGTATTCATGGTATGACATATTTGTGATATAGGGGAGATTCAAACTCAGCGTTTCCGTGGGTTTGGAAATTAAAATGCTATATTTATCATTAGATTCCATGACAAAAAGTTGCCCCATATCTTTATACTGCAGATCGATGAATATGGGAGCTCCTTTTAACTTAAACACGAGATTTTTATCCATAAATTCTATCAAAATTCCGAATTCCCTCGATCTTATTCACTAATGAAAAATCGTTATCAGACTAAAGGTCTTTACAAATAAAAATATTTTGTTCGGTTTTATTAAAGTTCTCCATCAAAAACCGATTTTCGTCGAAAAATTTGGTGAGAATTGATCAAGCGGGTATTAAATTATTCAATAAAATGCTTAAAGAAATATTTCCGTAAACCATGTTTGTCTGCAACCTATTTTTTTCCAAGATAAAATTCTTAAAGCTGAACTATATCTTCTACATATGGATTATTGTCACCACGGATTTATTCGTGATCTCTGTGATATTTGCAGATTGGAAACACCAAATGCAGTTCCCATAAAATTAGTCGATGATATGAAAGACTATGAACTAGTGCATCCTAAACCTAAAATAAACGATGGATTATCAAAATTACGCCTTCCAGATCTCCAGACTCGACCAGTTGAACCACCAAAGCTCATTCTCTCTCCTAGTTTAGCTCCCAGCAAATATTTCATTAATGAGAAACGAGATCTTTTAACCAAAGATGACATACAGCTAGGAACCGAAATTATTGATCCAAAGAAAAAATTCTTGACAAAGAAGTAATATCGATTTTTTAACCATTAACACACGGGTAACAACACGTGTGTAATGCTACTAACATTTAAGAAGTAAATTCCTACATTTATGTGAAATTAAATAGGATGTAGACAACAAAATGCAATATGCTAACCGGCTGAAAAATTTAGGAACAGAAATGGCATTCCGTGTTCTTCAAGAGATTCAGAATTTTCCCCCCGAGCGTCAGAAGAGCATAATCTCGTTTGCAATTGGAGAACCTGATTTTAATACACCAGAGCACATTAAAAACGCCGCAATTGCTTCCATAAAATCAAATCGAACACATTATTCCCCGTCTGCAGGAATTCCGGAATTACGTCAAGCTATAGCAAATTATTATACGAAGGAACGCCATTTTCCCGTTCAACCAGAAAATGTATGCGTTCTATCTAGTGCGAAATTAGTAATCAATTTTTCCATCTTGACCTGTACAAATCCTGGAGATGAAGTAATATATCCCAATCCGGGTTATCCTGTGTATGAGAGTCAAGCACGTGTATTCGGATGCAAAACGATACCCGCACCCTTAATTGAAGAAGAGGAATTTGGTTTTGATATAGATCGATTGCGTAAACTAGTAACTGATAAAACACGCATGCTAATCATTAATAATCCCAATAATCCCTGCGGAAGTGTACTTGCTCCCCATCAACTGGAAGCATTACGGGAGATTGCCTTAGAACATGATTTATGGATAATATCCGATGAGATCTATTCCAATCTTGTATATGATGGATTGCACTTCCGGAGTATCGCAGAGCTTCCTGATATGGCGGAGCGAACCATTATTTTAGATGGGTTCTCCAAATATTACGCAATGACTGGGTGGCGGTTAGGTTACGCGATAGCAAATCCTCATATAATTCGGAATTTTGCGAATTGGGCAACTAATACGATCAGTTGTGCAGCTACTTTCATCCAAGATGCAGGAGTAATGGCCATGAACTCGAATAAAGCACCCAGTGATGCAATGGTGCAGCAATTTGAGAGGAGACGGAATTTAATCTGTGAGTTAATCAATGATATCGAAGGAATAAGCTGTTTAGTCCCAAAAGGAGCATTCTATGTTTTTGCAAATGTGACACAAGCGTGTAAAAAGAAAAATCTTCGAGATTCCAGTCAGTTTCAAGCACGTTTGCTAGATGAACAAGATGTTGCTATTCTGTCAAGAGATTTCTTCGGTACCCGAGATCTGGATGAAACACAAGAATACGTGCGGTTTTCCTATTGTGTGAGTCCGGATGATATTGAAGAAGGACTAACACGTATTAAGAAATTTGTGGAAGGATAAACTAGTTTCTATCTAATTTGTTCCGTTTTTCTTTATTTGGGAATAATATACAAGTGGCCAGATTATCACAATAGCAGAAACCAATCCCTGTCCTGGTTTTTGCAATAATTCCATGTGCCATTTAAGCAGAATACTAAAAAAAACAAATGCACAAAACAGGTTTAGGATAACTAGGATACATACACGTTGTAATAGGGACCATTTTGTGTTAAACAAGATGAACATGCACCATATTCCCCATAAACTAAATATACATAAAAATCCGCCAAGAACATGGGGTATCCAGTATGTAGTATAGGGTAATGCTACAAATATATTCCCTATGGAAAGGAGAACAATACAGCAATAATTAATATAGCGTACTGTGCTGTAGAAGGAATTCTTTGGATGGGGAAACAATTTGGCAATAAGTGGTATGAAACTAAGGGTTCCTAAAGCTCCTATCCCCATATTGACAGAAAACAAAATCATACCAGGGTTATTTGGAATTCCTAATTTGGTGATTGGTGCCCCTAGTTCGCTAAAAAAATATTGAAAAAAAAGAAACTTGTTTGGATATAGAATCCATAAACAGATGAATACGAAAATTTCGAACATGCACACTCCATAAAATATGTATAAAAACTTCTCAATATTTTTGAAAGAAAATTCTGGGGGAGTAGGATTTTTAAAATTCTGAAATGCAAGTTTGAAAAAATTCATGATCATTATAAAAAAAAGGAATTTATTTCTTATATTTGCGGATGATCAGGATTGCAGACGCTCCCACAAGGGTAACTATTAGAATAAGCGGGGAAAATCCCGGAATAGTAGTTCTGTCTAAGCTTACTGTAGGATGCATAATTTCTATTCCATCTTCAACCGAGCAATAAACAACATATTCTCCCATTAATTGGACACATGTGACGGGATCATCATCATATTGGAATAATTCTGTGGGATTTTCTGGATCCGAAACATCTACGATCACAATGCCATTTTGGTTACCTATATAAGCTACATTGTCTTTTACGGCTAAACCTTTATAAGGTGCATCAAAAACGGAATGATATTCTCCTACAAGAATTGGATCTGTTGGATCTGACAGATCGAAAATTCCTAGCCCGAATTCGTTGGAAAGAAGATATGCCCATTTCCCTTGTACTACACAATTTTTTACAAAATAGAATTCCATCAAGCCAACTACAGTAGCTACGTTTTCTATGCTAAGCAGATATACACCGTAATCAGGATCCACAGCATAGACGTAAGAACTATCCACAAATCCCGTAGACAATCCCCCAAATTCATGATGAGTATAATTTTCAATAGATGAAGGGGAACTGGGATTTGTTATATCCACGACATCAATTCCATCGACTTTAAATATATATAAACGAGAACCAGATACCACTACATCGATGGGAGTGCTTGGGTAGGTGTTAAGTACACTGATCTCACTATCGAAAATTTTCATACTGAGATTACTTACACCGTAGAGATTGTTTGCATTAGCGTCCAAGTTGAAAATAGGAGCTTCGTCATTCGCAGTGTCGAGTTGAGGTGTAGACGATGTAGTAAGATCGATTCGCATCACACCTTCTTCTCCTACTGCAATATAAGCTGAATTTCCAGTAATTGCGATGTCTCTGATCATTACTTCATCATCAATTCTTGCATATTCAGTTGGATTGGCAGGATTTGAAATATTATAAATAGCAACCCCTCGTTCGAATTCACATGCAAATGCATAATCCCCATCAATAGCGATTCCTAATCCTCTTCCGTTGTCAATCCCGCCCACTTTCGTTGGATTGGTTACATCTGTTATATTGATAATTTCAAATCCATTATGGCTACTCACATATGCATATGAACCTGATACTGAAACCGAATCAAGGCTTTTAAAAGGAAGATCATACTGTCCGAGTTGTGTTATGTTTGCAAGATTCGAAATATTGAGAATTTCTAATCCTTCCACACTATCCGCTAAGAAAGCATACTCTCCGACGATTTCAATGTCGGTATTCATTCCTCCATCTTTGAATGACACTATTGCAGTCGGAGAATAAACATTCGATACATCGATAACTACCAATCCATTCTTTCCTACAGCGAACACTCTATTTCCTACTACTTCGAGAGCATCGAAATCTGTTCCAATCATATCGTAATCTCCATAAATTCGAATTCTGGATCGGTTCATGACATTCAGAACTTCCAATCCATCCTCATTATCTGCAAGATATGCGATATTTCCCATCACCACAACTTGCGTTGCATATTCATCCATACCCAAATCAGAAAAAGAATCAAGAAATAGAGGATTCGTCGGGGTACTAATATCCACGGTCAACAATCCGCTCTCTCCCGCTGCTAAATATGCATAACTTCCACTGATAAAAGCAGATTCCACATAACCAATGTCATCAATTTCTCCAATTTTAACCGGGGCTGATAAGGTGGAGATGTCATATATCTTCAATCCACCGGATCCAGTGCTTACATATGCGGTAGTTCCGGAAACATATATATCACGTGCGCTTCCATCAAGAAAATCAGAAATCTTTACCGCAGAAGCAGCACCGCTTCCTATTAAAGCAAGAACTGGAAAAACAACAAACATTCCAATTACTACAAAAAAAACAATTTTTTTTAGTAGTTTCATATCTCATACATCATTTCCTAAACTATATAATTTTTCTTGATCGGATCCATTAAGCATTTTGGATAATGCTATGGAAAACCTAAATTCTGAAAGAGTGTTTGGTATTAAGCTTCTAAGGTCAATGCTTAATTTCGCTGAGATTGTGGTGAGAAATACTTCCTATAACTGGTGAAAATTATTCAAACAGTAGCTTTATAAAATGGTTTTTTTTAGTATTACATGCAACTACAAATAATTTCGTCTAAACGACGAAACAAGCTCATTATTTTAAACTGGTGTGTCCGGTAAAATATCCTTTAAATTTGTCAGCCGCGTGTGTCGGGCGCTACTTTTAACCAAGAAAAGATAATATTAACAATTTAAAAAGAATATATTGAAAAGAAGGAAAGAAAATGGCACTTGAGGAAAATAAAAAGTCACTCGTGGCTTTTATGGCATTTCCGGGACCTCGATTGGGACGCTCTGCTCAATTAGGAGAAGCTCCAGAAAAATATTTACAGAAATCCATAGAATTCATCAAAGATACTGGTTTCTTCGATGCAATTGAGGTGACTCAAATTAAAGATCCTGAGATCAGGGAGAATATGGCCAATCTATACAAGAAATATAAGTTTTATGTTACATATTGTGCTCAACCTGTTCAATTAATCAATGAGGATAATTTAATTGCGTCGACCGACATTAGCTCGATTGATGAACTCGAAAGACGCAATGCTGTAGCCCGCTTGCTAGAATGTATGGATGAAGCATACGAAATTGAAGCAAAACAATTCTGTTTTTTGAGCGGTGCTGATCCTGGAACTGAAAGCGGATTAAGTTCCAGAAAATCAGCGTTCAATGCATTGCTGAAATCCATCCGGGAGATTTGTGAATATGCAAAAGTAATGGATAAACAATATAATCGTAAGCGAAGCATGCTTATTACCCTTGAAACCTTTGATAGAGAATCGCATGGGGAGTACATGAAAGGGCAACTAATCGGTCCATCAAATGAAGCAAGAGAACTTGCCGAAACCATTAAAGATGAAGATGGTTGGGGGAATTTTGGTTTATTGTATGACCTAAGTCATATGTTTCTGTTACGGAACGGCTACGAACATGAGAATGTGAGTACTATCCGTATACTTGCGCCGTATTTAAATTGGGTCCATATTGCAAATTCAGTTATAGATAAAACCGACCCCTTATACGGAGATACCCACGTTTCTATGGATTACCCAAATGGGACCGTCACTCCTCAGATCCTTGCAGATTTTGTGAAGACTCTCAATGAGGTCCATTATCAAGGAGGGATCGGATTTGAAATCATGCCACATGGACGACAATTAAGCGAATCCGTAGTAAATATCGCGATTGCAGCCTATCAAGAAGCTGCCCAACAAATCGATGTGAATTATGCACTTGGGGGATACCGCTTTAAAACTCGACGATTTCTCCCTGAAAAGGTGTTTTTCAAAATTGCGGAAGCGAAAATGCGTGAACCGAAAATTATCATGGAGGAATATGAACAGAGAAAGCAACGATCGCGTCCTTATGATACTAATTTAGTGCTTATTGCAGCGGATCATCCCGCACGTTATGTCACAAATGTTCAAAATGACCCCCTTCTAATGGGGGATCGACAACAGTACATTGGAAGGATTGTTCGGTGTTTGATCGACGATTGTGTAGATGGTATCATGACCACTCCGGACATAATGGACGATATTATGGTTCTGAATCGATTATGCAAGAATGCGGGGACGAATTCATTTATTGATAATAAGATACTCGTTGGATGTACAAATCGAGGAGGTTTAAGTGGTGCTGAATATGAAATGGATGATAGAACAACTGCTTATAAGGTAAAGGAATTAGTGGAACGCAAATTAGATGGTGCAAAAATGATGTTTCGCATTGATTTAGGCGAAAAATCCCGATATTCCCAACAAACTATCGAACGAGTAGCAGACATGGTAAGAGAATGCCAAAACTATAAAATCGAAGCGTATATAGAACCATTGCCCGTTCTAAAAACTCGGGAAGGATATGAAGTGAAAATGGAATACGGAGAATTGATTAAAACTATTGGGGTTGCCACTGCATTGGGTGGAGCTAGTGAACGAATTTGGCTGAAAATTCCCTACGTTGATAACTTCGAAATGGTTGCTAGAAGCACTTCAAATCCAATTTTACTGTTGGGCGGCGCCTCAACCGGTAAACCAACCGACATCATAGAAAATTTCGAGAAAGGTATGGGGGCGGGGCCAAATGTGCGGGGATGTATGGTGGGTAGGAATTTACTCTATCCAGGATATGATGATCCGCTTGCCGTATTGCTAGGAGTATCCAAAATTGTACACGAGCAAGACACTGCTGAAAATGCTGTAAAATTTGTGGCATCTAATCGCGGAATAAACATGGATTTTTTTTCTAACCTCATGGGAAAAAGAAAGCCAAAATCGAACGAATCATCGTAATTTTTTTTCTTTCTTCTACCTTTCGACAAGTACTTTCATAATATTTTTGAAAATCTTGGTATTCAGAAGCTGAATAAGCATAAGATAAATAAGATAATAATAACTTGGGTAATCTCGTCATCCAGCCAGTAAAACGGATGGATTTCCAAAAGAAGATGGGACTAAAAAAAACATCATAAATCCACTACCACCAAAATTTTAATTCCATGTATAGATATCAAAGGTAAAATGCGGAAAGATAAAGATACGAAAGCTCAGGAAAAAGCTCAAAAAATCCTCGATCGAGCCGAAATTTTATTTGATCGGGAAGAATTTATACGAGCTCACAGAGAATTCACAGGAGCGGGCAATTTATATCTCAAATTACAAGAGTTCCGCGTTGCGGAACAGTGCTTTTTATGGTCTTCTAAAGCACTCGTACATGAGGCACGGTATCACGATGCTTATGATTCTTTACGCTCTGCTGCTCAATGTTGCATCCTGTTAGATGATTACCAAAAAGCAGTGGAATATTATGATGTGGCCGCAAAAAATATATTGAAGTCCTCTCGTAATGATGTGGAATCCAAATCCATTCTAGCTGCATGTTTCGGATTTTTATGTCAATTCATTACCGGACAACATGAAAAAGGCCTTGGATTTATCAAACGCATTAAAGCATATGTAGATATAAAAGTGTTCACTGAGAACAAACTGATCCGCTTAGTGAAAGGGTTAACTCTTGCCATTGTGAATAAAGATGGGAAAGCTTTGAATTTACTCAAAAAAGAATTCCAACGCTCTAATTATGAACCAGCAGAAAGTAAACTCATCCGGGATGCGTTTGTTGTAGCTACTACATATCTCTTATTAATTGTAAAAATCAACTTGGAAAAAAAAGAAATACTTAATGAAGAATCTCTGGATTTTACTCTCGATTTCAATTTAAAACCTTTATATGATATGCGTAAGGACCCTGTTTTAAATTACAATTTTCAAAAAGGGAGGATCCAAGAAATGCATGTTAATTTAAGCGATAATCTCACAATTACCGAAAAACCTGAATTTCCCATGGATATTTCGAACGAAATCTTCCAAATACAATTCCATACCCGAGCAAATTTTCCAGGAGAGGGATTCATTGGACCCCTTAATTTTCGATTTGATCTGGATAACAAATTTGGACTCACTTTGAAAACAGATGTGCAGAAATTATTAGTGAAATCTCCTCCTGCGAGATTAGGTATTGATTTAACTCCCCTTACAAACCCTATTATTAACCAGACTTTTCCCATGGAAGTGAAAGTTTCGAATCCGAGTGATTCAGACATTGTAAACATTAATGTTGAGTTTGAATTTCCCCCTAACCTGCGCTTAATGAGGGGCACTACATCCAAAAAAATTTATCAACTCATCCGAAATGAAGATTTTAAGTATCAAATATCTCTAAAACCATTGGAACAAGGGACGCACAAAATCAAAGCGATTGTATCCTTTAACGACGCGGATGGGAATTTAATAGGTCCGAATGAAGCAGAATTGCCATTGACCGTCAACCTATAACAAACTATTTAGATTCCATTTTCTCTTTTTACCTTGAGTTATTATGCAATTTACATCAAAAAGACTAGGTTTAAGCAGCGATGCACGTGTGGTCATTATTGATGATGACGATGCGTTTGCTATGAATGCGAAACCAGGAGATCGCATTAAATTAGTTCACTTGAAAGAAACTGGAGAAATTGATGGAGAAACTGTTGCAATTATCAATACAGCAACGGGAACGGGTTTAGTGAAACCGGGAGAAGTTGGTTTATATGATGAGATTTGGGAACAACTAAACCTGTCTTCAAAAAAGAAAACTGTAGATATCCAACTACTTTCCAAACCCAAATCCTTCGAAGCGATCAAGCGGAAAATCAAAGGGAAAGAACTAACAACTGATGAGATTAATGAAATTATAACTGATTGCACTAAAGGAGCACTATTACCTATCGAGATCGCAGCATTCATTATTGGTCTCGAAACTCAAGGGGCAAACGACCGGGAAGTGGTTGATTTAACAAATGCGATGGCACATTCCGGGGAGATATTAGATCTTGGAGAAGAAGTATTTGACAAGCATTCTACAGGAGGTGTTCCGGGGAACAAAGTCAGTTTGATAATAGTTCCAATTATTGCAGCTGCGGGGCTTCTAATCCCAAAAACATCTACTCGCGCAATTACATCTCCTTCCGGGACTGCTGATAGCATGGAAGTGTTAGCAAAAGTGGCATTTCCCAAAGAAAAAGTTCTGGAAATCCTAAGGAAACACAACGGCGGAATTTTTTGGGGAGGATTTTTGAATTTGGCACCCGCGGATGATGCATTAATCCAAATTGAAAAACCTTTGAATAGTGATCCATTTCCATTAATGATCGCATCTATCATCTCAAAAAAAATGTGCATGGGTGTAAAGAAAATGGTACTAGATATTCCTTGCGGAAAAGGCACAAAATTCCCTACAATAGATGATGGGAGGAAATTTGCGATACGATTTAAGGATATTGCCCGAAAAATTGGTATTGAAGCAATTTGCTTGCTAACCTCAGCCTCTCAACCGATTGGACATGCAGTTGGTCCCGCCATTGAAGCGCGAGAAGCTATATATCTTTTACAGAATCCTGAACAGGGTTCAACAAGTCTGCGAAATAAATCTACGGAACTTGCTGGGTATCTTCTCGAAATGGGAGGGAAAGCTCCCGAAGGAAAAGGACAGGATCTTGCAATTGATATCCTCAACTCGGGGAAAGCATTAAATAAAATGCGGGAGATCATACAGGCTCAAGGTGGCAATCCAGATATCTCATGGGAGAATATTGAAATTGGTCCTTTTGTAGCGGAAATGAAAGCTACGAAATCAGGTTTCATAACAGAAATAGAAAACTACCATATCAATCGAATCGCTAAAATCGCTGGCTGTCCGGCAGCTCATAAAGCGGGTGTCGATGTAATTTATAAGAGAGGAGCTCGTGTGAAGGAAGGCGATGTGATATTTAAAATATACTCGGATAACGAGGAACGACTGAGGGAAGCGGTTAAATATTATAATAGCCATAATCCGCAAAGATTCTCGGGAATGACTATTGAGAAAATCTAGTAGATGTATTCTCTTTTTTTCTATTAATTTTTGAAACAATCCATTCAACACTGAATTTATGATCAAACTTTCGCCAGATAAGGAGGATAATAAGCCACAATAGGGCATTCAACACCAAGAAACCTGTCCAAACAAAGAAATTTTCAGAGATTGGCTGTTTATATAAATACTGCACTAATTGAAAGAGCAGTATTGATATGAATGGTTCAAATAGATACACCGTGAGTGATGAATTACTATACATTTGGAAATACCGTATGATTCCAACATCTTTTTCTCGTACTTTCGCTTGATACTTCTTAAAAATTAGATAGAACATAATGATGAACACTAATTCTGAACCTAAATTTAGTAAATGCAATGGTAGGGGGATATAACTACTTATATAAGCTTCAAGCATATTAAATCCTAGGATCAGGTAGATGATAAATCCCAATATACAAATACTGCCGATCCCAATAAGGACACCTACCAAGTTTTTCTCATTGGTCGACCTCCCCAGAAAATATCCAATGAACGCCCCGCAAAGAGCGAAGATTACTAGTGGAAACAAACTAAATCGATTACAACTTATTTTTCCGAAAAATATTACTGCAGCAATCCGATGATTATCATACAGGATTTTAAAAAATATGTATGGGTCTCCAATCAATATATCTAAGAGAATGGTGATTACTATGCTAACAAGTAGAGCAGAACTGAAATACACGGTGAATTTTTTTGTCTGCGCTTTTTTGTGATGGAATACAAAATACCCCAATATTGAAAAAATAATCAAGATCCACCCCAAAGACTCTATCAATCCAGTTGTAGAAAAATGCATAACATTCAATGGACTAAATTTCAGATTTTCAATTGTTCCAGTTATGAGAGAATATGTGGGAATGCCTGGATGCTCAATACTTTTCGGAGAAAACAATACTAACCAGATATAATGGGTGATTATAAGAGCAGTTCCCGATAATCCGCGTCTTAGAAAATATCTGCACGGGGAAAAATTTTCTATAGAATTACTATCTACTCTCACGCGATAGAAGAATACAATTCCAGCAAACATACTAAAAATGGATCCCCAGAGTGAGAAGAAAATGAAGGGAGCTGCGACAATCCGGGCGATTATTGGAGAAGTTGTCATTATCACTCCAAACAAAGGTTTATATTGGTTTACTACTCGATACAGAAATGCATGTAAAATAATCATATAAAAAATAGCTAATCCGCGCAAAAAATCAACAAAAACAATGCGTTTTACCATGATATATCTAGCCCCAATTGTTTTATTCGCCTTTTTCCAAATCCTCTACGTTTGATTGGAGCTGGTATAAATCTACAATCTCATCTACTGATGTACATTCAAGTATATCTTTATCCGATCGTATTCGCTGAAACACCGGGAACCGAACAGAATATCCTGAATCATGAACTTGTCCATTATACAATTTCCCTGCATCAGCTTTTTGGCTTATAGTTAATTCATCTCCCACGATTTCTATCACAAAACTTGGATTGAACCACACATCGGGCTTTTCGGTGTTGCACAAGACATTCTCAGGACGGATATCAGTCTTTGTCATTTGGAAGACTGTCCAGAAGTATTCCAAATCATCATCGCTAAATCCTGTAGCAACTCGAGTCAGAAATTCGAATTTATCATTCTCCGTGTTGTAAACAGCGACGAGTAGAGTCCCATATCGATTCGCGCGCCTTCCTTTACCCATCAGCGCTCCTATTGGCACTACATCGATAGAATCCTTCATTTTTCCCGCTTCTAGCGATTTCAGTTTGATCCACAAATAACCCCGGTTACCTGCTTTATAAATCGATTCTGCAGGATCAACGGACTTATTCATGATTCCTTCACAATTCTTTGTTCGTGCCTCTTGAAAGAATTCTACTAAACCCTCTGTTGAGGATATCAGTTTTTGCATAACCAAACGAATTTGTTTTGTTTCTACTGTAATTTTCTCCAAAAGAGCCCTTCGCTCTAGCATAGGTAACTCCATTGCAACTATTTTATTGTTGTTTTGTTCTATATATAGAAGATCGAATAGAAACAAGCACACAGGAACTTTTTTCATAAACTCTTGCACATCATACTTCCGTCGTCGCGTGCTCAATACTTGGAATGGGAGCATATTTTCAAATAAAGGATCCATTGCGACTGCTTCTCCTTCGAGAATTACAGTTTCAGCATCAATGTTATCTATTATAGCCTGCCGTACATCCGGATATTGATCGGTGATATTTTTTAATCTTCGGGAAAATAAGGAAATAGAGGTACCCTTTTTATGGATCTGCACCCGTTCTCCATCCAATTTGTACTCACTTGCGCATTTTCCTCCGATTTTTTCTAGAATTTGGGTAAATTCCAACCGGGAAGCAAGCATCATACGAATGGGTATTCCTACTTGAATTTGTATTGCATTCAAACCTCCTATTCCCTGATCTTGGATAATTTTTCCAATGTAACCGAGATCTGGATAAATATTATACGTTTTTTCGATAATTTCCCGATATTTTTTATCCTGAAGAAAAGCAACAGCTAACGCATCCATTATTGTCGCATCGGATACACCTACCCGTAAAGTGGAATTAATAATTCGCATAAGGTATTTAGTCGTAACAGGCGAGCATCTTGCGAGTAACCAGCGTAATTTATCATATTTCCGATCTAGTGACTTGGTTCCACTAATCGCTGCAATTTCGGTTAGTTTTTCATAAATATCCTTAATATTGAGAGTCTCTTGTTGAAAACCCATAAATGTAGTGATTTGTCCCTGCTTCCTTTTACTTCCCGCAAGTTTTGCTGCAGTTTCACCGATATCCCCTATTTTAACCATCAAGGATTTAACTTTTCCCGAATCTACCGCATAATAAGAAGAAAGGAGTTCTAATAGAGTTTTTTCCGCTAGTCCTAATTTCGGTTGTTCGGAAATCTCGGCATATAACGTTCCTTGAGTGAGATAGATGATCTTTTCTAAATCCCCTCCATCCAATTGGTTGGGATTATCTCGGATAAATCCAAACAATTGAGATAAGGTGTCTAAAATTTCTAATCGCTTGGTGGTGGCAGATATTTTCTCATAATAAGAAACAAGGGTTTCGAATTTCATATGTTCCACACAATCCTAATATAATATAGTGGGGGGGGAATAAAAAAGATAAGAAAAGAATATACATTATTTTTTCAGTGCATCGATTAGTGCATAAAATGCACTCTGAATATTGGATTTGACTGTGGGATCTATATCTTTAAAAGAATCCTCGAGAAATTTAACCTTACCTTCCTCAATATGAAATCTGACAATAGGTCCGTCCATATATTCTATACCAACGGTCTTTCCATCCAATCTAGACACCCAAATATCCTTAAACTGTGATAAAATTGCCATTATTACGCATCCTTTTTGGATCGATTCCATGGGATCTGAAGTTAATTTAAGTGGAACAGGCTCGGGAATTACTATATCGTCAGTATATTCAGATGCGACCACTGGAGGAGTTCTTGTTTCAGGAATGAATTTCTCTTCAGGCGGTTCAGGTGAAAACACTGGTGGTGACACTGGAACTGAAACTGATTCAGATATATGAATATTCGAAATCGGTACAGACTCTGGCATGAAGGTGGTTTCCGATGGTTCTAATTTTGGTTTTTCTAGCCCTTTCGGCCGAATAATTTCTATTTCAATTGGTTTTGCTGGTTCGAAATGTTCTTCCATAGGAAGAGATTCTCCTATGGATCCGAAAGTAACTACAAATCCGCCAACATCCCTGACGGATCGAGAAATAAGTTCCATAAATTTCGCATTCAATGCGTCAGTTTCGGAATCTCGTCCAATTTTACGCTGATCAATCTCATAAATCTTTTCTAAACCTCTTCCTACGATGGATTTACCAACAATATATCCATGTCCTTTCAAACTCTGTGCTTGGCGAAGTGCTGTTCTTCTACTAACAAGTCCTCGTTTCGCTCCAAACCATAACCAAACTGCCATGTTTTCCTCGTCTAAAACCATTACAATGTTTTCTGATTTGAGGTTATCTTTACCCCATTTTATAGGATTGGAGACTCCCCCATCCTCGACTTCGAACATGAGTGCGAATGTTCTACTTGACATTATAAGGAAAAAATGATCGCATAAACCTAAATTGTTACTGATCAATTGTCATTTAATAGATAAATGGGAGATGGATGGTTCGGAAATAAAAAAAGTAATTGAAAACGGTAAAATGAGTGATTCTAATTGTCAAATGGCATATAAGCTATTAAACTATATATCTTAAATGAGAGAAACTCCAGAAATTCACTGGGAATATCTAATTGTTTGATTAATTCTAAACACACATTTGCAAAATCGATGACACTTCCACAAAACCGCGAAAATTTCGTACGGATGGCGAGAGGTTCAAAATCTTCAAACTTGATAGCTATATCTAAAAAATCATTATCCAATTTGGTGAATGTCCACAAACTTTCTTTCTTAAAGCCAATTTGAGAGAAAAGCTCGGCTTTTTCTAAGACTCCGCCCGATTGGAGATTGTAGAGGTCGGTAACCACATCAATAATACGATCAATGAAATCAATTACATCTACTTTTCGCACTATGTAACTCTCAAGGGTTGATTTCCGGATCATTCTGTAAGCATCTTCGAAAAACACAAATTCAATAATGAGATCACTTATGAATAATTGCTCCAAATCCTCGACATCATTATTAGATATCCTGGGGATCGTTTGAAAATTAAAATTAACGCGAGTATAGTAATCGATGTAGGATTTAGTCATTTTGGTTTTCCGATCTCTATTTTCTCAAATGTAGAGGATAATTAAAATAAAGAAATATTGCTCCTCCTAAACATGTTTGGTCGTTGGAGTCGTGGATTAGGATAATTCCAAAGTTTATTTATAACTAAGAATATATCATCTGGTTATATGGATTAGAGATACCAATACAATTTCTGTTCTATCCCTCACTGAGGTAATTATACAATAATAATTCGATAGATCGATTTTTATTTTTGTGTAATTGTATATTGGTCATGGGTGATATGATTCAGAACAACATCTTTTTGGTCATTCCAAGTCTTCAAAAAATGCTAGATTATCCAACTACAGGAAGATATATTGATAATGATCAAATTGTAACCAAGATTTTATCGGATCCCATCATATTTTTTGGGGGATTGGAAGCAACCAAACAAGTAGAAGATCACTTTCTTCACTTTATCTTTGGTGTTGGCTATTACTACGTGAAGTTTGAATTGGAAAATGGTGGGAGGTATATTCTTGACAATCGATTTATTTCGGGGTTAGCATTATCCGATTTTGTATATGACAAACTTATAACCGCAAAATCTACGGCATTCCAAAATTTATATGATGTTGTGGCAAATGACTTCATCTATAAAATACCTATCAATTTATCAGATAAAACTGCAACTCAGCGTATATTTATCGATGGTACACTTATGAGGCAAATTTTTATTCCATTTAAAGAAGTAATAATGGAAATGATGAAAAAAATTCAATCTGATGAGAAACTACCAGTACACTCGCTTCTATGTGCGACATACGACGAATTCGATCAGATCTTATTGGGAGTGCGGCTTAATCCCGAATCCATGAAAAATTATTTAAAACCTATACCTGGTATAATCCGCATTGATTATGGTGCTGAACAATTGCTTCACAAAGCGTTCTCAACCGATGAAATTGGAGTGATCCTCAAAATTGTTCAGAACTTAGAAAAAACTTATAGTACACTTGCATTTAATCCCATTCAACTTAATACATTATTAGAAAATGCATCCTTTGCCTTAGAATCAAATTTCCCTAATCCACGGACTCCGCCCGAAAAACCCAGCAAACGAAAGAAAGCATCTATCTTACTTACAGCTGCAGAAAATGAAAAGATCACGAGTTGGCCGAAATCCATTCCATCTCTAGAAACTTTAAACCTTAATATTGATAAATATGGTTTACCTAGCAAGGTTCCCCCAATATCGAATAAACCCTATGAGGGACCAGAGTATGCAAATGTTGATGTCAAAAATTACAAGTTAGGCGGTTCTACTCAGGAGGAACAATATGAATTGAGGGAATTTTCGCATCAAAAACCATCCTTAAAACCTTTACCGACCATTCCTACTCGAAATATTGTGGAAATTCTGGAGATTATTCGTGAGATTATAAATGAAGATTATGGAATTTTAGATATTGGCAAGAGTTTAGCAATCGCAAGGGATAATATCCGAAAAATTACACTCCATACTGAATTTTTATTTGAAATGGGTAAATATGCAAATATATATAGTAAAAGTGAGCCAAATATCGCATTTAACCATAAGGAAAAAGGGCGATTCTTAGAAATCGTGGATGAATGGATTAAAATGGCGAAAATCACTATGCATCCTAAAACTGAAAAATAAATTCACTCAAGGATTATTCAATTTCCCTTATCCGTCAAAATTACAGGTCCCGGAGAATAATCTTGTAATCAAAGATATTTTATTTACCCATCATCATTCCACAGAACTTCTCATTCTTTTTAACTAAGATTGCTTGCAGAATTTCCATAAAGTTTTATTCCAGTATTCGTGAGTGTTACAAGGGATACACCTATGATTGATTGGGACAAATACTCATTAAAAATAAATGGAGAACGGATCTTCCTTGTGGGTGGCGAGTTCCACTATTGGCGCATACCAGATAGAGATCGATGGGAATACATATTAAGATCTTATAAAAGTGCGGGATTGAATTGTGTACGTATTTATTTTCACTGGGGTTTTCATAATCCCTCAGAGGATATATTCATCTTTGAAGGCAACCGCGATGTTGATTATTTATTAAAACTTTGTGAAGAAATTGGTTTATACGTGTTTGTGGCAGCAGGACCATATATCTGTGCAGAAACAAATGCCGGTGGATTTCCCACGTGGTTGATTCAAAAATATCATCTGAATGTGCGTCATATGAAACGTACCTTTCGTCAAGAATATGACCCCCAATACATGGAATACTGCAAAAAATGGTACGAACGATTTATTACCGAAGTAAAGGGGCATCAATTAACTGAAACTACTCCTAATGGTTGTATCATTGGATTTCAAATAGAGAATGAATATCCCGAAAAAATCTATGGAGTGAATGCTTTGCGTCAATATATGGAGAACTTGAAACAGTATGCAGAAGAATTTGGGATTATTGTACCTATCTATCATAATGATATATATGAACTCGAATCGTGGAACGGACTTGTAGACCTTTACGGCTATGATAAATATGTTATTTTTGCAGATAAACATCCGAAAACCTTACCATTAAAGCCGTGGTCTCCCAAAACGTTCATTAAAGCTATAGATTCTACGGAGAAGAAAATCCGTGCAATGAAACCTCCCGCATCGGATAGCCCTATGTTCATTCCTGAATTACAAGGAGGGTGGTATAATCATTGGACAATACGTTATGGATATGACGAACTATATAATTATTATGGTTCGACATACCAAAAAGTATTAGCTCAAAGTTTCCTTGCGCAAGGTGTTACCATAATGAGTCTCTACATGATGTATGGAGGAACAAATTATGGGAGTATTGGAAATCCTGAAGTATATACAAGCTATGATTATTCTGCTTGTATTCGGGAATATGGATATCATTCGGATCGCATGCGGCATTTCCGTCTTTTTTCATTATTTACGCGAAGTTTCAATGATTCCCTCTGCCAAACTGATCCCATTGAGAGAATTGACATAAATTGCTCTCAGAAAGATATTTTATACAAACAAAGAAGATCGACCGATGGGACAAATTACTATTTCTTCCGGAATTTTAATGAACATAAAGAAGAGTTTACCATCGAATTGGATGATGGCACTGTGGTACCAAAACTGCAAAAGCAGCATCTAAATTATAAGGATGGATTTATTGCAATTGGAAATCATCAGATTGATGAGACATTTTCAATCAAATTCTGTTCTCTCCCCATAATCCTCAAAACGAAATACCGCGATGGGCATTTGTTAGTAGTATATCAGAACGGGGGAGAATTAATCTTGAAAGGTACGGGATTCAAGTCCAAATATATTAATCAGATAGAAGCGGAAAATTTCACTCGATTTTGGTTTGTAAATAGGGGGTATGACACCATAATCTCGTCCGAAGGCAAAAAATTGTATATTATCTGTTTGGATGAAGATCATGCATTACGATTCAATAGTAATCTGGCTAAGGAGGATTTCAGGGGAATATGGGGTCCCTATGCTTCGATTTTCCACCAAAATGGGAAATTAGAGTTAGAAACGTATGGAAATGAGGAAGTAGTTCTTCTTACGGAAAAAGATACTGTTCCCCTTTTTCAATCCACTTCATTATATAATATTCCAGGTGTTCATACCTCACGATTCAGTGAACAACCGCAGTTGGGAATAACTTCCCTAAAGAAATGGAAAATGAAAAAAACCCGATGGGATGAAGACGATAGCACCGATATTTGGAGGCCTATCCTCTTGGAAAACCATAATCCTTTGCAATATGGGTACACGTCGGGACATATCTTGTATAAATGCGAGTTTACTCCCAAATCCTACTCAAGTTTACTTCTTAAACTAAATGTGCGTCATAAAGCAGCTATTTGGTTAAATGGAAATTATGTGGGAGGACTTGCTAATTACACAGCAAAATCTCTATCTCTCTACAAACCTGGTCCGATGAATGGACCTGACTTGAAGATAGCAGGCAAAAAAATATTTGATCTAACCCCCCACCTAACCCACGATAAAAATATATTGTTTATTTTAACTGAATCTCTTGGACAATCCAAACACTTTTTTCCCACTAACGATTCTAAGAATCCTCGTGGTATTCTCCGAGCGAGTTTCTCCAAACCGTTGCTTAATAAACGCTGGTATATCTCAGGAAGTAATGTAACACAATTGCATGATCCCTATAACACTGTTGGATTTCCGGGAGAAAAACGCATGCACCACACTTTGCAAATGGAACATGAGTGGGAATCCGTTAATTCGTGGAAGATTATCCCCGAAGACCAAATTGTATGGTACAGTACAACTTTTGGATTGGACATTCCTAAAAATGAGAGAATTCCGCTTCGTATACACTTATCGGGTAAATATAATGCATCCATCTATCTTAATGGCTATAGCATAGGCCGATACTGGGGTGCTGGTCCTCAATGTGACTTTTATCTTATGGATTCTCTCCTAAAATCCCAAAATTATCTCTCTGTTGTTTGTTGGACTTCAATACCCGATGAAATAAAAATTGTAATCGAACCTTACCGAATTGATGCACATAGCGGGAACATTAAAACCGATGAAAAAATAGAACCCGGAGAAATTTTCGCCACAAAAACTCAAGATATTTTCTTCTAATTATTTTTTTCATACTCAATTTTAAATTGCTAAAATTTGGAGATTTCAATCTTTTAATATCTTATTTGTACTTAATCTAGTAAACCCAATAATCACACGTTAAGATGAACAATCATGAGTGAGCAGCAAAATCTATCTCCAAACGATGTAGAACGACATTTATTCAATCTAGGTCGTTATCAGAGGGATTTAGCAACCTGGACTTGGTTAAGTATATTCCTTTTTTGGCTTGTCTTTCCTCTAGTATTTTTAATTTGGCGAAAAATCCAATTTCTGATTGAATTGGATAAATTGAACCGAAAGCTTCGGGACTACGATCTTGAACGAGCTTTTATGTTCCAAATTATTGGCGTAGTCGTTACTACTGTCGCATTCTTCGCAGGATGGATAATCCTAATAATTTCCTATGATGCACTAGAACGATGGGGAAGACGATATGCTAATGAACATCCAAGCCATAACATGGAACAATTTGTTAACGGTATGAAAACTATCAAAATTGGCTTGATCTTCTTTCCATTAGTCTTCGGCTTGTTTCTCATTCCAATCGGAATGGCACAGGCGGGAAACGCTTTACTGGGAGAGTTTGGGAATCATACCTATTCCTCGCATGTGAGTACGAGTCAATCAACAAATGAGCAAGAATTTGAGACCACAACCCAAGAAGTTACTGGATACAAGCCCAAATTCTGTGCTGCATGCGGAAGTTCAGTCGAAAATGGAATAAAATTCTGTAAAAATTGCGGAACTCCTCTATAACATCTCGTTCCGTCTAAAAATTTATTTTTTCATTCTTTTTATCCAAAGTTATGATTTTGTCTATACTTGCATATTACAGATGAATATCAAGGAAAAGGTATTAAAAATCAGAATGCTGGGTGGATTGCCCACTTTTAATCTTGATAAAGTTCTCTACTTGGAGATCTTCATTCAATTCTTTCTCATTTTCCAGAAATTCCTTAAGTGCTTCACGCACAATTTCCGAACGGCTATTATACAAACCTAATCTAATCAAACTCTCAAATGCTGTGATATAGGCATCAGGTACATTAATCGTTACTATTTGCTTTTTCATATGTGCAATTCACCATTTTCTGTTTAATTTAACACCGAAGAAGAGAACTGCTTTTAGTTATACATATATCCTGTCCCTCACAGGAAATTTTTGAGTGTATGGCTGCATCGAACCCTTCTTGTCGATTAAATCACTACAGAATACTTTTTTGTCGGCAAATATATAAAATTAATGCACTAACCCGTTAATATTGAGAATATCGTAATCTATTTATTTGTTGGATGATGCCAAGATTTCTATTTATAACTTATGAAATTGCAGCTTGGGACAATACAACAAACCATAAAATTATTGGGGATTTTTTTTTATATGAACTTGTGAGTCCTAAGAAAGTTCCACCTGAACATGGTGTTACTGATCCCACGGAATATTTTCAAGGAGAAGTACTTCAATCCTATATTCGATCCAAAAGTATGATGCATATTCAAGAACAAATAGCTTTACGTACATTGGAATTTTCAGGTGTAAAACCTCCCGCGTTGATACTGGATTTAGGTATGGGTCCAGGCTTCTCGTCTGTTCCTCTCTTCCTAAAGGGTTTTACAATAATTGGTATTGACCTAATTTGGGATATGTTAGTAGAATATCCCATATCTGAACTAAATCCGATTGCGGGAAATATGCTACATTTATTCTTTCGGGAAAATACTTTTGACTACATATTCTCCGTATCTGCATTCCAATGGACTTTGACCCTCAATGGCAGATTCCAGCGAGATGCATTGAAATCCATGGCGCAGGAGGTTTATAAAATTCTAAAAAGCCGTGGGGTATGTGTGTTTCAATTGTATGAAACCTCCCAAACGCGATTAGATGAGATCTATTCCATTTTCACTGAATCTGGATTTTCGGGCAAATATATAATTGATAATCCTCAATCCACCAAAAAGAGAAAAACATATTTATATCTCCAAAAAATAGAACAAAGATTTTGTGAGGGCTGTTCATAGTGACTCCAAAAAAGGAATCTCTCGATCGGGATTATTATTTTGGAGAAAAAGCAGAATTCTATGCAAAATCTAAGTGGATGGCTCGAAATCAAATGAAATCTACCCTCAGAGCTCTGGAGCTTTTAATCGATTCCCGTATTGGAGGAAAACTATCCTATCCCCCAGATACAACGTTAGTACTGGATCTTGGGTGTGGTTCGGGATTTAGCACTCATATACTGGAATCTAATGGATTTTACACCATCGGTTTGGATAATTCTTATGATATGTTGGAGCAGAATCTGGAAAAAGCTACTCCCTGTAAACGGCATGTAGTTTGCGGTATGATCGAAGCATTACCATTCCGGAATAAGTGTTTCGATTTTATAATAAGCATTTCGGCCTTTAATTTTATTTTGGAACAAGTTCCACATCATGAGAAGAAGAAACTCTTGAAATCAGTTTCAGAGAAAGTTGCATCTGTTTTAAAGGCTGACGGAAAAGCTATTATCGAATTTTATCCGAAGAAAGAAGATATTCCGCTTTATATGGAAGCAATGAAGCAGTATTTCGGTGGAGGATTGGTGATTGATAATCCAAATCAGCGGAAAGAGCAAAAATTCTTAATTCTAAAAAAATCAAATCGCATGGTTCCGAAGTAAAGCGGATTTATTGTGGCTCATTTTTTTGTCGGTATAATAGATGACCCGATAAAAAAGTCCCTCAATCAAAAATTTTTTAATTTATGCTCCATACGGAGAGATAAAAATATAGATCTAATAGATAAAGGAACGATTAAAATTTGGTTCAAAGAGCAAGAGTGAGGCTATGTTCAGCTTCACTAACTGACTTGCAAAAAGTCAGTAATGAAATAGCAGATGTGGTTGAAAAAACTCAAGATAAAATGTATGGTCCCATTCGACTTCCAACCAAAAAGTTGCGACATACAACCCGAAAAACCCCCTGTGGAGAGGGTAGCAAAACTTGGGAACATTATGAGATGAGAATCCACAAAAGGATAATTGATGTGTTAGCACAAGATAGATCTATGCTTTTAATCATGAAAATTAAGATTCCCGAATCAGTTATCGTGGAAATCGAATTAATGGAGTAGTGACGTGAAATATGAGTGAAGAGTACAATTCAGAAATTGATATTGATAAGATAAATGTAATCACCAAGATCAAAAAGTTGGATCGCAAATATGGTAAAGTTATAAACCTCGAAACTAAAATACGAGATCCCTTCATTCCCCCCAGTTTGGAAGAGAAAATTCGGGAAACTTTGATAAAAAGTCGTGGGTTTACTCCCAATGAAATTGCCCAGAAAAATGACTTAAGGATTTCTACAGTAAAAAGACTTATGAAACAAATGGAAACAGAAGGATTAATTGAACTTGTGGAAACTTCCTATCGCCTGAAAGTGTATAAAGGCACCCAAACCAAAAGTAAATAATCTTAATTCTCTTATTTTGACCACACATGTCGGAATTTTTTGAACAGCTCCTTGAGAAAGTACAGTTAGAGGAAGGAATTGAAGGAATCCGGCATATTCTGCTTTATATATATCGAAATGGCTCAATATCCGTAAAAAAAATTGCACGTTTAACTCATATCCCAATTCCGATCGTATCAAAAATTGTGAATATACTCAGTGAACAAAATTTATTGTTCCGATCCAAGAATGGAGTGCAATTTTGGGAACAGGGGATGAAATTCGTAGAAGAACACTTTGGTTTTTTTGGATATGGAAACCAAAAGTGTCCTACATGCAAAAGTCGTTCTATTTACATCTCCCCTCGATTTGATGCACTTTTTGACATGTTGAATCCAATTTTCAATAATCGTCCTCCCGTAGATACAACCTTTGATCAATCAAAAAACACTGTGGAAACTGCTATTCAACGAGCGTGTTTGTTTTATGAAAAAGGGGCATTGGAAGGAAAACATGTTCTTTTTATCGGGGATGATGATTTCACATCAGTGAGTGTAATGTTACTGTCCAAGGGTTTTTTCCCAACCGAAAAAGTAATATTAATTCCGAAATCCATTTCAGTGTTAGATATTGATTTAAGAATTTTAGAGAAAATCCAAAATATTAGTCATGAGTCTGACATAAATATTAAAACAATACATCATGATCTTCGAAATCCCCTCCCAACCGATCTCAATCATAAATTTGATGTTATTATTACCGATCCTCCCTATTCTCTTAATGGACTTGCCCTTTTTCTGTCCCGTGCCATATCCCTTTTGACTCCGGACACCGGTAAAGATATATTTCTATCATTTGCTCATCGATCGCCAGACCAAACACTTGAAATTCAATCAATTTTCCAAAAACTTGGATTGTCGATTATGGAAATCCTCCCCGAATTTAATAAATACGAAGGATCTGAAATCCTCGGAAATGAGACTCAGTTGTTCCATTTGAAAACCACTCACGCCACCAAAGCTATTATTGAAGCTTCACAAGAATATTTCGTATCGATATACACAGGAGAGACTCATCCCTATGTCCGAAAATTTCAATGTATCTCCTGCAAATCCATATTTGAAGTTGGTCCCGATAAAGAATTTATTACTATCGAACAGCTTAAGGGAAATACTTGTCCCACATGCCAAGGGAAAAAATTCCAGTTATTGGAGCGAAATCCAATACTGGATTCGTAATATCATTATTTTTCGCTTTTTACTTAATGTGGATGAATCCACTAGCCGTTTTTCGCTTGAAAAAATAAAACGCAAGTTTTTATGCTGGTGAGCTAATTTCTACTAAAGGTACCCAATTTAGGGATTTCCAATAAGTATCTATGGTGGAAAGGATGTCAGTTAGTGATCAAGATTACGATTATTTAACCAAAAAATTCGCTCAATTGCATAATTATGTAGAATTAAAAGATTTCCGAACCTTTCTCCTCTTTACATTAATTGATGAGTCAGAAAGCATGATTCAAAAAATTATGGAGGGAGGGCGATCTATGCGTACCTTGTTGTATGACAAAAAGGGGGCGTATCTTTATGAATATGCGATGACGAAAGGGCGGTTGATTTTTTATGTGAAAGAACCTCCTTTAGTGAATATTTCAGTATTGGAACAAGAAAAACACAAAGATTTTTTTGAAAAAAATCTAAGTAAATTCGAGCGGGACACATTATTATCTAAACAAGATGATAAAATCGGAATAGTACGATTGAATAGTAAAATGATTGAAGCTGATGTAAAATATAAAATTACACCAAAATTCGAAATAACCAGAATTTATGAAGATTTACTTTCTTTCCTCTTTGATATTGGAAAATCTCGTTATATTTTTGTTTTACAAGGGGGAAAAGGTGAACCTAATGTGTTCTTTGCTATTTCAATCTTATTATCAAATGCGTTAAATCAAGAATATGTCGCAGTGCAAGCTTATTTAGATCGAGACAAGAAATATTCTGGGCAATATCTAAGAGTGAATAGCGAAAAATTCACGTATGAAGTTGTAA
>Ga0209253_10000129_pt1 | contig 54892 bp, 69 predicted proteins | sample FrelakmetBRP12BR_FD_187145 | JGI IMG/M metagenome (GOLD analysis project Ga0209253, IMG submission 187145) | Freshwater lake sediment microbial communities from the University of Notre Dame, USA, for methane emissions studies - BRP12 BR (SPAdes)... | ecosystem: Environmental > Aquatic >...
CTGATCGCCCCCATCGCCATGGAAGAAGGCCTGCGCTTTGCCATCCGCGAGGGCGGACGCACCGTCGGCGCAGGCGTCGTCGCAAAAATCATCGAGTGACACCGCGGCAGATTCGGGTGCTGCTGGCACGTGGACGGTGCCAGCCCGGCGCCCGCATCGAGCCACTTGTCCTCCCGTCGCGACGGCAACGCCGTGACATCGCTCTTTATTGGGAATCGTCATGCACAAACAGAAGATCCGCATCCGCCTGAAGGCCTTCGACTACAAGCTGATCGATCAATCGGCGCTGGAGATCGTGGATACCGCCAAACGCACCGGCGCGATTGTCAGGGGCCCTGTGCCCTTGCCCACGCGCCAGCAGCGGTTCGACATCCTTCGTTCGCCCCACGTCAACAAGACAAGCCGCGACCAGTTCGAGATTCGCACGCACCAGCGTCTGATGGATATCGTGGACCCGACCGACAAGACGGTCGACGCGCTGATGAAGCTGGATCTTCCGGCCGGCGTCGACGTCGAGATCAAGCTGCAGTAGGCAGGCGTTGCCGGAGAGGGCGGCCGCAGAACCAAATCGGCTATACTCACACGCTCTTCGCGGCCCGCCCTAGGCGAGCATCGCGGGGAAACGAAGTCAGCCCGGCCAATCGATGTCGGGTGTTTGAAACAAAGGCCTCGGACACCGGGGCTGGAGAAGAACCATGACGACAGCCGAATCAGGCAATCGTCTCGGCTTGCTGGGCCGCAAGGTGGGCATGATGCGCATCTTCACGGACGACGGCGATGCCGTGCCCGTGACGGTGCTGGACGTGTCCAACAACCGCGTCACCCAGGTCAAGACCGAGCAGTCCGATGGCTACAACGCCCTTCAGGTGGCGTTCGGCTCGCGCAAAGCCTCGCGCGTCAACAAGCCCGAGGCCGGACATCTGGCCAAGGCCGGCGTCGAGTCAGGTGAGATTCTGCAGGAGTTCCGCGTCTCGGCCGATGTGGCCGGCCAGTACAAGCCCGGCGCGACGCTGCCGGTGAGCTTGTTTGCCGCCGGCCAGAAAGTCGATGTGCAAGGCACGTCGATCGGCAAGGGATTCACGGGCACGATCAAGCGCCACAACTTCAGCTCGCAGCGGGCGTCGCACGGCAATAGCCGTTCGCACAACGTGCCGGGTTCGATTTCCATGGCGCAGGACCCGGGCCGCGTGTTCCCGGGCAAGAAGATGTCGGGTCACATGGGCGACGAAACGGTCACGACGCAGAACCTCGACGTGGTGCGTGTCGACGAGTCGCGTCAACTGCTTCTCGTCAAGGGCGCGGTGCCGGGTTCGAAGACCGGGTTCGTCACCGTGCGCCCGGCCGTCAAGGTCCGTGCCAAGAAGGGAGCCCTGTAATGCAGCTCGAGCTCCTCAATGAACAGGGGCAGCCCACTTCCAAGGTGGACGCACCGGACACCGTGTTTGCGCGCGACTACAACGAAGCCCTCGTGCACCAGGTGGTTGTGGCCTTCCAGGCCAATGCCCGCCAGGGAACCCGCGCACAGAAGAACCGCGAGACCGTCAAGCATTCGACCAAGAAGCCGTGGCGCCAGAAGGGCACCGGCCGTGCGCGCGCCGGCATGACCAGCTCGCCGCTGTGGCGCGGCGGTGGTCGCACCTTCCCGAACAGTCCGGACGAGAACTTCTCGCACAAGCTCAACAAGAAGATGTACCGCGCCGGAATGGCGTCGATCCTGTCGCAGTTGGCCCGCGATGGGCGGCTGGCGGTCGTCGACTCATTGAAGGTCGACGCGCCGAAGACCAAGCTGCTGGCGCAGAAATTCAAGGCCATGGGTCTCGATTCGGTGATGGTCATCTCCGATGCGGTGGACGAGAACCTCGCGCTGGCTTCGCGTAATCTGGCCAATGTGCTGGTTGTCGAGCCGCGCTACGCCGATCCGCTGTCACTGGTCTTCTACAAGAAGGTGCTGGTGACCAAGGCCGCGATCGAGCAGCTCAAGGAGATGTACGCATGAGCACCACCAGCGTCGTATCCAAAACAAGGCACGACGAGAGTCGGCTGGCCCAGGTACTGGTCGGGCCGATCGTGTCCGAAAAGGCCACCAGCATCGGAGAAAAGCACAACCAGGTGCTGTTCAAGGTACTGCGCAACGCCACCAAGCCGGAGATCAAGGCCGCCGTCGAGCTGATGTTCAAGGTCGAGGTCGATGCGGTGCGTGTGATCAACCAGAAGGGCAAAGCCAAGCGCTTCGGTCGCTCGGTGGGTCGTCGCGACCATATCAAGAAGGCCTACGTGTCGCTGAAGGCCGGCCAGGAGCTCAATTTCTCCGGGGAGTCCGCGTAAATGGCCGTCATCAAAGTCAAACCGACTTCGCCGGGCCGCCGCGCGGTGGTGAAGGTCGTGCACAAGCACCTGCACAAGGGTGATCCCGAGGCTTCGCTGCTCGAGCCGCAAAAGCAGAATGCGGGTCGCAACAACAACGGCCACATCACGATGCGCCACAAGGGTGGTGGGCACAAGCATCACTACCGCGTGGTCGATTTCAAGCGCAACAAGGACGGCATTCCCGCCAAGGTCGAACGGGTCGAATACGACCCGAATCGAACCGCTCACATCGCGTTGCTGTGTTACGCCGATGGCGAGCGTCGCTACATCATCGCGCCGCGTGGCCTGGAGATCGGCGCCACGCTGCTGTCTGGTGCCGAGGCCCCGATCAAGGCAGGCAACACGCTGCCGATCCGCAACATTCCGGTCGGCTCGACGATCCACTGCGTCGAGATGCTGCCCGGCAAGGGCGCGCAGATCGCGCGCTCTGCCGGCACCTCGGTGACGCTGATGGCGCGCGAAGGCATCTATGCCCAGGTGCGGCTGCGTTCCGGTGAGGTGCGCAAGATCCACATCGACTGCCGTGCCACGATCGGCGAGACCAGCAACGAAGAGCACAACCTGCGCCAGTACGGCAAGGCCGGCGCGATCCGCTGGCAGGGCATCCGGCCTACGGTACGTGGCGTGGCGATGAACCCGGTCGACCACCCGCACGGCGGCGGCGAGGGCCGCACCGGCGAGGGTCAGCCCCAGGTATCGCCTTGGAACACGCTGACCAAGGGCTATCGCACCCGCCGCAACAAGCGCACGCAGACGATGATCGTCTCGCGGCGCAAGAAGTAAGGCTCACGCACCATGGCACGTTCACTCAAGAAGGGTCCCTTCGTGGACCATCACCTGCAGGCCAAGGCCGACAGGGCGTCGGCCACCAAGGACAAGAAGCCGATCAAGACCTGGTCGCGGCGCTCGACGATCCTGCCCGATTTCATCGGACTGACGATCGCCGTGCACAACGGGAAGCAGCATGTGCCGGTCTACGTGACCGACCAGATGGTGGGCCACAAGCTCGGTGAGTTCGCGGCCACGCGAATGTTCAAGGGTCACCCGGCCGACAAGAAGGCTGCCAAGAAGTAAGGACAAGCGACGTGGAAACCAAATCGATCGTTCGCGGCGTACGCCTGTCGGCCGACAAGGGCCGACTGGTTGCCGATCTGATCCGCGGCAAGAAGGTGGATCAGGCGCTCAGCATTCTCACGTTCACTCCGCGCAAGGCCGCCGTCATCGTCAAGAAGGCGCTGGAATCGGCGATTGCCAATGCGGAGCACAACGACGGGGCGGATATCGACGAGCTGAAGGTCAAGGCGATCTACGTCGAGCAGGGTGCCACGCTGAAGCGCTTTCGCGCGCGCGCCAAGGGACGGGGCAATCGCATCAGCAAGGGCACTTGCCACATCTACGTGACGGTCGGCAACTGAAAGGCTGAAAGAAGACCATGGGACAGAAAATCCATCCGACCGGCTTCCGTTTGCCCGTCACGCGTGCCTGGGCATCGCGTTGGTATGCGGGCAGCCGCACCTTCGCAACGATGCTGGCCGAGGACCTGCAGGTGCGTGAGTACCTGAAGAAGAAACTCAAGAACGCCGCGGTGTCGCGCATTCTGATCGAGCGGCCCGCGAAGAACGCGCGCATCACGATCTTCTCGGCACGGCCTGGCGTGGTGATCGGCAAGAAGGGCGAGGACATCGAGAACCTGAAGGCCGAACTGGCTCGTCGCCTGGGTGTACCCGTGGCGGTGAACATCGAGGAGGTGCGCAAGCCGGAGATCGATGCGCAGCTGATCTCGGAATCGATCACCCAGCAGCTCGAAAAGCGCATCATGTTCCGCCGCGCGATGAAGCGTGCGATGCAGAACGCCATGCGTCTGGGCGCTCAAGGCATCAAGATCATGTCGTCGGGCCGCCTGAACGGCATCGAGATCGCGCGCTGCGAGTGGTATCGCGAGGGTCGGGTGCCGTTGCACACCTTGCGCGCCGATATCGACTACGGCTTCTCCGAAGCCAAGACGACTTATGGGGTCATCGGCGTCAAGGTCTGGGTCTACCGGGGCGACAACCTGGGTCGCGCCGACGCGCCCGGGGCCGCCAAGACCGAGGCGACCGAGGAGGATCGTCGGCCGCGCCGTGGTCCGCGCCCGGGTGCGCCGAGTGGACCCGGGGCGCCGCGCGGCCGCACCGCCGAGCGCACCCCGCGCGCCGAGGCGCCCGAGGTGGCCAAACCGGCCGACGGTGCCGTGGCGCCGGCCAAGCCTGCCGTCAAGCGCGTGCGCAAGGTTGTCGCGCCCAAGACGGGTGAGGCCAAAGGAGAATAGGCATGCTGCAACCTGCTCGTCGCAAGTTTCGCAAGGAACAGAAGGGCCGCAATACCGGTATCGCCACGCGCGGTGCCAAAGTGTCATTCGGCGAATTCGGGCTCAAGGCCACCGAGCGCGGCCGGCTGACTGCCCGTCAGATCGAGGCTGCCCGACGCGCGATCTCGCGCCATATCAAGCGCGGCGGTCGTGTCTTCATCCGCATCTTTCCGGACAAGCCGATCTCTCAAAAACCCGCCGAGGTCCGTATGGGAAACGGCAAGGGAAATCCGGAGTACTACGTGGCCGAAATCACGCCCGGCAAAGTGCTGTACGAGCTCAACGGCGTGCCCGAAGCGTTGGCGCGCGAGGCGTTCATGCTGGCAGCGGCCAAGTTGCCGCTGCGTTGCACCTTCGTGACGCGCCAGGTCGGCGCCTGAGCCCCCAAGGACCGGATCATGAAAGCATCTGAATTGCGTTCCAAGGACGTCGCCGGATTGGAGAAGGAAGTCTCCGACCTGCTGAAGGCCCATTTCGGCCTGCGCATGCAAAAGGCCACCCAACAGTTGACCAACACCGCGTCGATGGGCCATACCCGCCGCGACCTGGCACGGGCCAAGACGATCTTGGCCGAGAAGAAGAAAGGGGCCGCCAAATGAGCGAGACCCAGACCCCGGTGAAGAATACCCGCACGCTGGTCGGACGCGTCGTCAGCGACAAGCGCTCGAAGACCGTGACCGTGCTGATCGAGCGCCGCGTCACGCACGCGCTCTACGGCAAGATCGTGGGACGCTCGCGCAAGTACCACGCCCATGACGAAAAGAGCGAATACAAGATGGGCGACATGGTCGAGATTGCCGAAAGCCGGCCGATCTCGAAGACCAAGACCTGGGTCGTGACTCGATTGGTGCAGAAGGCGCAGGCAGTTTGAGTCACGAGATTCGCGTGCTGACGCTTCGATTGAGGAGATCGCAGGATGATCAAGGTCGGTGACAAGCTGCCTGCGGGGCGGCTGCAGGAGTTCATCGAAGTCGAGGGTGATGGCTGCTCGATCGGACCCAACAGCTTCGACATCGAGAAATCCACTGCGGGTAAGACGATTGCCTTGTTCGGCCTGCCGGGCGCATTCACGCCGACCTGCTCGGCCAAGCATGTGCCCGGCTACATGGCCAAGGCGGCGGAACTCAAGGCTGCCGGAGTCGACGAGATCTGGTGCGTTTCGGTCAACGACGCGTACGTCATGGGCGCTTGGGGGCGTGACCAGAAGGTCGCCGGCAAGGTGCGAATGATGGCCGATGGCAGCGCGGATTTCACCAAGGCCACCGGGCTGACGATCGATCGGTCGGCGGCGGGCATGGGCTTGCGGTCGCAGCGCTATTCGATGCTGGTCAGAGATGGCGTGGTCTTGTCCTTGAACGTCGAGGCCGCCGGGAAGTTCGAGGTCAGCGACGCCGACACGTTGCTGCGGCAGGTCAGGGAACTGACCTGACTTTTGTTGACAGCGCCCGGTTGGCCGGGCGATAATTAAAAGCTTCGCCGAGGGTGCAGCGCCTGTCGCCACGCGCCAGGGTCTTCGCCTCTCGGTTTCGCCCAAACCCCCAGACGTCATGCCTTGCGGCGAGTCGTTTGGCAAACGGGCCCAAGACTGACCGGCCGATTGCCCCGCGCAGGGGTTCGGACGGGACAAGTTGGGGAAAGAAATGATCCAAATGCAATCGCGGCTTGAGGTCGCAGACAACACGGGCGCCAAGTCCGTCATGTGCATCAAGGTCCTGGGCGGATCCAAGCGCCGCTATGCGGGCATCGGCGACGTCATCAAGGTGTCGATCAAAGAGGCCGCGCCGCGAGGCCGCGTCAAGAAGGGCGAGATCTACAGCGCAGTCGTCGTTCGCACCGCCAAGGGCGTTCGCCGCCAGGACGGTTCGCTGATCAAGTTCGACACCAATGCGGCTGTTCTGCTGAACAACAAGCTCGAGCCGATCGGCACCCGCATCTTCGGCCCGGTGACGCGAGAGCTGCGCACGGAGCGTTTCATGAAGATCGTGTCGCTGGCACCCGAGGTGCTTTAGGCGGCCCAGAGCTCGAAGGACAGATCATGAACAAGATTCGCAAGGGCGACCAGGTCATCGTGACCACGGGTCGCGACAAGGGCAAGCGCGGTACCGTGACGCGGCGCGTCGACGAGCAGTACATCGTCGTCGAGGGTGTCAACGTGGTGAAGAAGCACGTCAAACCCAATCCGCTGAAGGGCACCACCGGTGGCGTCGTCGACAAGACCATGCCAATTCACCAGTCCAACGTCGCGATCTGGAACGCGGCATCGTCCAAGGGTGATCGCGTCGGAACCAAGACCGGCGCCGACGGCAAGCGCGTACGCGTCTTCAAGTCCAGCGGCCAAGAGATCAAGGCGTAAGAGGCAATCCAAATGGCGACCAAAAAAGCAGCCGCAGCGACGCCCGCACCGCGCGCACGCCTGCAGACCGTCTATCGCGAAAAGATCGTGCCCGACCTGATGAAGAAGTTCGGCTACAAGACGGTGATGCAGGTGCCGCGCCTGACCAAGATCACGCTCAACATGGGCGTGAGCGAGGCGGTGGCGGACAAGAAGGTCATGGAGCACGCCGTCGGCGATCTGACCAAGATCTCCGGCCAGAAGCCGGTGGTCACCAAATCGCGCAAGGCGATCGCGGCCTTCAAGATCCGCGAGAACGTGCCCGTCGGCACCATGGTCACGCTGCGTGGCGTTCGGATGTACGAGTTCCTGGACCGGTTCGTCACGATCGCGCTGCCGCGTGTGCGCGATTTCCGCGGCATTTCCGGGCGCTCGTTCGACGGGCGCGGCAACTACAACGTTGGCATCAAGGAACAGATCATCTTCCCTGAAATCGACTACGACAAGATCGACGCGATCCGTGGATTGAATATCAGCATCACGACCAGCGCGAGGAACGATGACGAGTGCAAGGCCCTGCTTGCTGCGTTCCGCTTCCCGTTCAAGAATTGAAAGGCCGCCCGTGGCAAAACTCTCTCTCATTCAGCGTGAAGAAAAGCGTGCCAAGCTGGTCGCGAAGTACGCCAAGAAGTACGCTGAGCTGAAGGCAATCGCAAACGACGCCAGGAAGTCCGACGAAGAGCGTTACGCAGCGCGCCTGGAATTGCAGAAGCTGCCGCGCAACGCCAACCCGACGCGCCAGCGCAATCGTTGCGGCATCACCGGCCGGCCGCGCGGCACGTTCCGCAAGTTCGGCCTCGGTCGCAGCAAGATCCGCGAACTCGCTTTCAAGGGCGACATCCCCGGCATGATCAAGGCGAGCTGGTAAGCGCGCGGTTGCAGGAGTACACACAATGAGTATGAGTGATCCGATCGCCGACATGCTGACGCGCATTCGCAATGCGCAAAGCGTCGAGAAGGCCATCGTGGCGATGCCCTCTTCGAAGTTGAAGGTGGCGATTGCCCAGGTCCTCAAGGATGAGGGCTACATCGACGGCTTCGCGGTCAAGGCCGAGGGCACCAAGAGCGAGCTCGAGATCGCGCTGAAGTACTACGCCGGCCGTCCGGTCATCGAGCGCATCGAGCGCGTCAGCCGTCCGGGACTGCGCGTCTACAAGGGGCGCGATGCGATTCCCCAGGTGCAAAACGGCCTCGGTGTGGCCATCGTCACCACGCCCAAGGGCGTAATGACCGATCGCAAGGCCCGCGCCACAGGCGTCGGCGGCGAAGTGCTGGTCTATGTCGCTTGATCGTGGCGTAGCGAGCTTAAGGAGAGACACCTCATGTCCCGCGTAGGAAGAATGCCGATCGATTTGCCCAAGGGCGTCGATCTGCAGGTTACGGCAGACAGGATCACCGTCAAGGGTGCGAACGGCACATTGGTGCGCTCCACCACGTCACTCGTCAATGTCAAGAACGACGCCGGCAAGGTCGCGTTCGTTCCAACCAATGACAGCGTCGAGGCCAGTTCGATGAGCGGCACGATGCGCGCCTTGGTCAACAACATGGTCAGTGGCGTCACCAAGGGCTTCGAGAAGAAGCTGACGCTGGTTGGCGTGGGCTTCCGGGCCCAGGCTCAGGGGCAGAAACTCAACCTGCAAATCGGCTTCTCGCACCCGGTGGTCAAGGACATGCCGGCCGGCATCAAGGTCGAGACGCCGACGCAGACCGAAATCGTGATCAAGGGTGCCGATCGCCAGGTCGTTGGCCAGATTGCTGCGGAAGTCAGGGCGATTCGTCCGCCCGAACCCTACAAGGGCAAAGGCATCCGCTATGCCGACGAGCGCGTTTCCCTCAAGGAAACGAAGAAGAAGTAAGGAGCCGCACCATGCCCATCAAGAAGGAACAGCGCTCGCGCCGTTCGCGCCAAACCCGGGTCCGCATCGCCAAGCAGAAGGTGGCGCGCCTGACCGTTTTTCGCTCGAACCTGCATATCTACGCCAATATCATCTCTGACGACGGCGCGCGCGTTCTGGCCAGCGCGTCGACGGTCGAGAAGGACATGCGGGCCCAGCTGGGCGCGCCCGGCAAGGGTGGCAATGCGGCGGCGGCTGCGATCGTCGGCAAGCGCATAGCCGAGCGAGCCAAGGCCGCCGGCGTCGAACAGGTCGCGTTCGACCGCTCCGGTTTTGCGTACCACGGCCGCGTCAAGGCCTTGGCCGAGGCCGCGCGCGAAGCCGGCCTTCAGTTCTGAGCGCAACTCGTTAGGAATCCAATATGGCGAAGTTTCAACCCCGCGTTCAAGACGAAGGTCGCGACGACGGCCTCAAGGAAAAGATGATCGCGGTCAATCGCGTGACCAAGGTGGTCAAGGGCGGCCGCATTCTCGGTTTCGCAGCACTCACAGTGGTGGGCGACGGCGATGGGCGCATCGGCATGGGCAAGGGCAAGGCGCGCGAAGTGCCGGTCGCGGTGCAGAAGGCGATGGAGCAGGCCCGGCGCAACATGATCAAGGTGAATCTCAAGAACGGAACCATCCACCACAACCTGCGCGGCGAGCACGGTGCGGCCAAGGTACTGATGGCGCCTGCCAGGGCGGGCGACGGCATCATCGCGGGCGGCCCGATGCGCGCGGTTTTCGAGGTGCTCGGCGTGACCGACATCGTCGCCAAGAGCCTGGGTTCGACGAACCCGTACAACATGGTGCGCGCCACGCTAGATGCGCTGAAGCGCTCGACCACGGCAGCCGAGGTGGCCGCCAAGCGCGGCAAGACGGTCGAAGAGATCTTCGGCTGACGGCGCCCGCAAGGAATCTCTATGTCAGACAAGAAAACGCTCACAGTCAAGCTCGTCAAGAGCATCAACGGCTGCAAACAAGCGCACCGCGACACGGTGCGCGGACTGGGACTGCGCCGACTCAATAGTGTTCGCACACTCGAAGACACAGCGGCCGTGCGCGGCATGATCAACAAGGTGTCGTACTTGGTGCTGGTGCTCTGATTCAGCGCGCAAAAGGACGCTAGACATGCAACTCAATTCGATCAAGCCGGCCACCGGCAGCAAGAAGGCGCGCCGCCGTGTCGGGCGCGGCATCGGCTCAGGCCTGGGCAAGACGGCAGGGCGCGGCCACAAAGGCCAGAAATCGCGCGCCGGCGGTTTCCACAAGGTCGGCTTCGAAGGCGGCCAGATGCCGCTGCAACGCCGCCTGCCCAAACGCGGATTCAAGTCGGCGCTGCTGAAGTACACGACCGAGATCACGCTCGGTGACCTGCAGCGCCTGGGCAAGGACGAGGTGGATCTGCTGACGCTGAAGCAAGCGGGCCTGGTGCGCGACATGATCAAGACCGTCAAGGTCATCAAGAGTGGCGAGCTGTCGCGCAAGGTGCTCGTCAAGGGCATTGGTGCCTCGGCAGGCGCCAAGGCCGCGATCGAAGCTGCCGGCGGATCGGTCGAGGCCGTGCCGGCCGCTGCCTGACGCAACCTCAACGACGAGAGCTATTCGCGTGGTGACCTCCCCCAATCAGCTGGCCAAGAGCGGCAAGTTCGGCGATCTGCGTCGCCGGCTGGTGTTCCTGTTGCTGGCGCTGGTGGTCTACCGTGTCGGGGCCCATATTCCGGTGCCCGGAATCGACCCGACCCAGCTCGAGCAGCTGTTCAAGGGACAACAGGGCGGAATCCTGAGCCTGTTCAACATGTTCTCAGGCGGCGCGCTGTCGCGCTTTACCGTGTTCGCGCTGGGCATCATGCCGTACATCTCAGCGTCGATCATCATGCAATTGATGACCTACGTGGTGCCGACCCTGGAAGCCTTGAAGAAGGAAGGCGAGTCGGGCCGCCGCAAGATCACGCAGTACACCCGATACGGCACGCTCGGCCTGGCGCTGTTCCAGTCGCTGGGTATCGCGCTGGCACTGGAGGGATCGGCTGGCCTGGTGCTGGCGCCGGGATTCGGTTTTCGCATGACTGCGGTGGTGAGCCTGACCGCTGGCACGATGTTCCTGATGTGGCTGGGTGAGCAGATCACCGAACGCGGTCTGGGCAACGGGATCTCGATCCTGATCTTCGCCGGCATCGCGGCCGGGCTGCCCAACGCAATCGGCGGCTTGGCCGAACTGGTGCGCACCGGAGCAATGAGCATCATCGCCGCGCTGTTCATCATCACGGTCGTCGTGCTGGTCACGTTCGTCGTCGTCTTCGTCGAGCGCGGCCAGCGCAAGATCCTGGTCAACTACGCCAAGCGTCAGGTCGGCAACAAGGTCTACGGCGGCCAGTCGTCGCATCTGCCATTGAAGCTGAACATGTCGGGCGTCATCCCGCCGATCTTTGCGTCGTCGATCATCCTGTTGCCGGCCACGATCGTGGGCTGGTTCGCCACCGGCGACGGCCTGCGCTGGCTGAAGGACCTGTCCGGCGCGCTGTCGCCCGGCCAGCCGATCTACGTGCTGCTGTATGCCGGCATGATCGTCTTCTTCTGCTTCTTCTACACGGCGCTGGTGTTCAACAGCCGCGAGACCGCCGACAACCTGAAGAAGAGCGGCGCGTTCATTCCCGGCATCCGCCCAGGCGAGCAGACCGCCAAGCATATCGATCGAATCCTGTCACGCCTGACGCTGGCCGGTGCGATCTACATCACTGCGGTGTGCCTGCTGCCCGAGTTCCTGGTGCTCAAGTACAACGTGCCGTTCTATTTTGGTGGCACCTCGCTGCTGATCATCGTCGTGGTGACAATGGACTTCTGGGCCCAGGTGCAGAGTTATGTGATGAGCCAGCAATACGAATCGCTGTTGAAGAAGGCGAATTTCAAGACGAGCTAAAGAGCAATACGGCAGTCACCCATGGCGAAGGACGACGTCATTCAGATGCAGGGCGAGATTCTCGAGAATCTGCCCAACGCCACGTTCCGCGTGAAGCTGGAGAACGGGCACGTCGTGCTGGGTCATATCTCGGGAAAGATGCGCATGCACTACATCCGCATCCTGCCCGGCGACAAGGTGACGGTCGAATTGACGCCCTACGATTTGAGTCGCGCCCGCATCGTGTTCCGCGCGAAGTGAGCGTTCGAAGGAGAAGAGAATGAAAGTCGCAGCATCGGTCAAGAAGATGTGCCGCAACTGCAAGATCATCCGGCGCAACGGCGTTGTGCGCGTGATATGTACCGACCCGCGCCACAAGCAACGGCAAGGGTGAGATCGGACGCGAGCCGATCGAACGACTGCGCGCCCGGCGGCGCGCGGGCAGGAAGTAGACAGAGGACATAAGACATGGCCCGTATCGCAGGCATCAATATTCCCGTGCACAAGCACGCCGAGATCGGATTGACCTCCATCTACGGCATCGGGCGTTCCACGGCGCAGAAGATCTGCACCGCGGTCGGTATCGCCTATTCGAAGAAGATCAAGGATCTCACCGACCACGACCTCGAGAAGATCCGCGAGGAGATCGGCCGCCTCACGATCGAGGGCGATCTACGCCGTGAGATCTCGATCAACATCAAGCGCCTGATGGACCTTGGCGCCTACCGCGGGATGCGCCATCGCCGTGGCCTGCCCGTGCGCGGGCAGCGCACGCGCACCAATGCGCGCACCCGCAAGGGGCCACGCAAGGGCGCTGCCGCGCTCAAGAAGTAAGCCCGCCCCTCACCGCATCCGAGACACGATATGGCAAAAGCACCCGTCAACACCGCCGCGCGCCGCGTCAGCAAGAAGATCCGCAAGAACATCGCGGACGGCATCGCGCATGTGCACGCATCGTTCAACAACACGATCATCACGATCACCGATCGCCAGGGTGGCGCGTTGGCCTGGGCCTCCTCGGGGGGCCAGGGCTTCAAGGGTTCGCGCAAGTCCACGCCATTCGCGGCGCAGGTGGCCGCCGAAGTTGCTGGCCGTGCCGCGCAGGAGCAAGGCATCAAGAATCTCGACGTTCTCATCAAGGGCCCAGGCCCTGGGCGCGAGTCATCGGTGCGGGCCCTGGCCTCGCTCGGAATCCGGATCAATTCGATCAGCGACGTGACCCCGATTCCACACAACGGCTGCCGGCCGCAGAAGCGGCGCCGCATCTGAAGAAGACGCGGCGTTTCACCCCAAGACCACCGTCTGAGCGCATTCGAAGAACACCCGCCAGACTCGCGCGGACTGCCGACTTAGCGAACAGGCCCGCGTCAGATAGACCAACGAAGGACATCCCGTGGCACGATATCTCGGACCCAAGGCCAAACTGGCCCGCCGTGAAGGCACCGATCTCTACTTGAAGAGCGCCCGTCGCGCGATCAGCGACAAGGCCAAGTTCGACAGCAAGCCTGGTCAACATGGGCGCACCTCGGGTTCGCGCACATCCGACTACGGACTGCAGCTGCGCGAAAAGCAGAAGGTCAAGCGCATGTACGGCGTGCTGGAACGCCAGTTCCGCCGCTACTTTGCCGAGGCCGAACGTCGCCGTGGCAACACGGGCGCGAACCTGCTGTTCATTCTGGAGTCGCGTCTCGACAACGTGGTCTACCGCATGGGATTTGGCTCCACCCGTGCCGAAGCGCGCCAACTCGTGTCGCACAAGGCGATCTCTGTCAATGGCGGGGTGGTGAACATCTCGTCGTATCTGGTCAAGGCCGGCGACACGATTTCGCTGCGCGAGAAGGCCAAGAAGCAACTGCGCGTCCAGGATGCCGTGAAGTTGGCCGAATCGGTGGGCATGCCAGCCTGGGTTCAGGTGGACCCGGCCAAGCTCGAGGGTGTGTTCAAGCAAATGCCCGATCGCGACCAGTTCGCCGCCGACATCAACGAATCGCTGATCGTCGAGTTGTACTCGCGTTAGCCCCCCCGTCACGCGTGCGGCGCTGCTGCGTCGCGCGCGCTCCCTCGCGCCGGCTTGCCGGGCATGGTGCGAGGTGTACAGCGCCCGGCATGGTCCGTCAGCCTTATCGGTGTAACGAGCCGAGGGTATTGAGAGGAACAGGAAGTACATGCAAACCAATCTACTGAAACCCAAAGCCATCAATGTCGAGCCGCTAGGCGGCCATCGCGCCAAGGTCACGCTCGAGCCGTTCGAGCGCGGTTACGGCCACACGCTCGGCAATGCGCTGCGGCGCGTGCTGTTGTCGTCGATGGTGGGTTATGCACCGACCGAGGTCACGATAGCGGGCGTGCTGCACGAGTACTCCACGGTCGACGGCGTGTCCGAGGATGTCGTGCACATCATGCTCAACCTCAAGGGCGTTGTATTCCGTCTGCACAACCGCGACGAAGTGACGTTGGTGCTCCGCAAGGAGGGCGAAGGCCCAGTTACGGCAGGCGACATCCAGACCCCGCACGATGTCGAGATCATCAACCCCGACCATGTGATCGCACATCTGGCCCAGGGCGGCAAGCTCGACATGCAGATCAAGGTCGAGAAGGGCCGCGGCTATGTGCCGGGCAATCTGCGCCGCTTCGGCGACGAACCGACCAAGTCGATCGGCCGTATCGTGCTGGACGCCTCGTTCTCTCCGCTCAAGCGCGTGAGCTACGCGGTGGAAAACGCCCGTGTCGAGCAACGTACCGACCTGGACAAGCTGGTGATGGAGATCGAGACCAACGGCGCCATCTCGCCGGAGGAGGCGATTCGCGCGTCAGCCAAGATCCTGGTCGAGCAGCTGGCGGTGTTTGCGCAGCTCGAGGGCAGCGAGATCGCCGCCTTCGACCAGCCGGCACAACGCCAGACGCAGTTCGATCCGATCCTGCTGCGCCCCGTCGACGAGCTCGAGCTCACGGTGCGTTCGGCCAACTGCCTGAAGGCCGAGAACATCTACTACATCGGCGACCTGATCCAGCGCACCGAGACCGAGCTGCTCAAGACGCCGAACCTGGGGCGCAAGTCGCTCAATGAAATCAAGGAAGTGCTGGCCTCGCGCGGGTTGACACTCGGCGCACGGCTGGAAAACTGGCCTCCGCAAGGATTGGACAAGCGATAAGCCGATACCACGGCGGCGATACGCGCCGTGGTCCTTGGCAAGAGAGTGGCCCCGTGCCCCGACGCAAGCATGCGCCGAGGCCCTCGGCAGGCGAGCAACACTGCGCAGGCACTGTTGTGCGACCGGCCTCGGTACCTGATACGGCCGAGGCGATATAGGTAAAGGAAAGCACCATGCGTCACCGCCACGGACTTCGCAAACTCAACCGCACCAGCGAGCATCGCCTGGCGATGCTGCGCAACATGTGCGTCTCCCTGCTTCGCCATGAGGCCATCAAGACCACGGTTCCCAAGGCCAAGGAACTTCGCCGCGTGGTCGAGCCGCTGATCACACTCGGCAAGAGCCCGAGCCTGGCCAACCGCCGACTCGCGTTCGCGCGCCTGCGTGACCGCGCCGTCGTGACCAAGCTATTCGGCGAACTGGGGCCGCGCTACCAGACCCGGCCCGGTGGTTACACCCGTATCCTGAAGATGGGGTTCCGCATCGGCGACAACGCGCCGATGGCCTTTGTGGAACTGGTCGATCGGCCCGAGCCTGCGCCGGCCGCCGACGAGCCGAAGCCAGAATAGGCTGGGCAAGGATGCGCCAGAGTTCCTGACAGGCCGGCCTTGCCGGCCTTTCGTGTCTTTGGCAGGGTCCACAATGCAGGCGATGGAACCTCTTGTGGACAGCCAAGCTCCCAGAGCGCTATGAGCATCGACGTGCAGTTGCTTCGGCGGATGCGTGCTGTGGCCTGCGTCGTGGCGGCAGCGGTCATGCCAACGATTGCTGCGCCAGGATTGGCGGCCGACGAGCAGTTCCTGGAGCCCGAGAAGGCGTTTCGATTCTCGGCGCGGGCCGGCGACGACAAGACCGTCGAGGTGCTGTTCCAGATCACGCCCGGCTATTACATGTACCGGGAGAAGTTGCGCTTTGACGCTGCGGATGCCTCGCTCGGGGTGGCGCAGGTGCCGCCAGGCAAGGTCAAGTACGACGAGTCATTCCAGAAGAACCTCGAAACCCATCGCGGGGACCTGCGTATTCGCGTGCCGGTCGTCCAGGCGGGGTCGACGTTCAAGCTGCAGGTCGTTTCGCAAGGGTGTGCCGATGCAGGCCTGTGTTATCCGCCGATGACCAGCAGCGCTCAGGTCAGTCTCGTCGGGTTTGGCGGCGACGGCAGCGTGCGCGCCGACGCGGTGAGCGAGGTCGTTGCACAGATGCCCGGCGCTGGCACTCAGACCGGCGCAGCGCGATCGCTCGCCGTCAACACCGCCTCCTGGACTGACAGCGCAACCGTGGAAGGCGTACTGCGCAGCGGGCGCTTCTGGCTGATCCTCGGCGCCTTCTTCGTGATGGGACTGTTGCTGTCGTTCACGCCTTGCGTCCTCCCGATGCTGCCGATCCTGTCGTCGATCATCGCCGGCAGCGAAGCAGCCGCACATTCGCGCGTGCGTGCATTGAGCCTGGCTGGCAGCTATTCGCTGGGTATGGCGCTGGTGTATGCCGGTCTGGGTGTCGCGGCCGGCCTGGCCGGCGAGGGACTTGCTGCCTATTTGCAGTCGCCGTGGGTGCTGGCGGTGTTCGCCGCGCTGCTGGCGGCCTTCGCGCTGTCGATGTTCGACGTCTACGAGCTTCGCCTGCCTGTCGCGCTGACGCACCGCATGACCACGCACTCGCAGCGCTTGCCGGCCGGCCAGTTGGCGGGCGTGTTCGCGATGGGTGCCGTGTCGGCCTTGATCGTCAGCCCCTGCATCAGTGCCCCGCTGGCCGGCGCGCTGGTCTTCATCAGCCAGACGCGCGACGTCACGTTGGGCGGTTCCGCCCTGTTCTCGCTGGCCGCCGGCATGAGCGTCCCGCTCTTGTTGATCGGGGTGTCGGCAGACGCGTGGCTGCCCAAGTCAGGCTCGTGGATGACGGCCGTCAAGCGCCTGTTCGGCGTCCTGTTGCTCGGCGTTGCGATCTGGATCGTGCAGCCCGTGCTGGAGCCTGCGATTGCCTTGGTGGCTTGGGGCATGTTGCTTCTGGTGACGGGTTTCATGCTCCGCCCGTTCGAGTCGCACGTGCACTCGCACGCCACGGCGCCACGCACATGGCTCAAACGAGCGACCGGCGTTGCGGCCTTGGTATTCGGCGTGATGCAGATCGTTGGCGCCGCCTCCGGTGGCAAGGACCCGCTGCAACCGCTGGTGCACCTGGGTCGCATTGCCTCTGTCGATGCACTGCGATTCCTGCCTGTGCGCAGCACGTCTGACCTGGACGAGTTGCTCAGATCGCCGGGGCGTCCCGTGATGCTGGATTTCTACGCTGACTGGTGCGTGTCGTGCAAGGAGATGGAGCGTTTCACGTTCACCGACGCGGCGGTGGTCGCCCTGATGGAGCGCGCGATATTGCTGAAGGCCGATGTCACCGCCAACAGCGCGGCCGACCGCGAACTGCTGAAGCGATTCCGCTTGTTCGGCCCCCCGGGCACGATCTTCTTCGACGCGCAGGGCCGCGAGCTGGACGGCATTCGGGTGATCGGTTTTCAGAACGCTAGTCAGTTCATCGAAACGCTAAGAGCCGCAGGGCTCTGATTGGCGGGCGGGCCTGCGCGGCAGGTTAAGCTTTATAATTCAATCGCGGGGTGGAGCAGTCTGGTAGCTCGTTGGGCTCATAACCCAAAGGTCGCAAGTTCAAATCTTGCCCCCGCAACCAAATATGCTGCGGCCAAGTCTGCGCGCAAAACGCCAACTGCAAAGTTGGCGTTTTGCTTTGTCGCGCGAAGTCACCCCCATCTGGCCGGTGTAGGTAAGGGTGCCGACGCGATTCGGCGCCAGAGGTTCTCGATCAGCGTCGCCATGCCGATTCCAGAACCGAGTCGCATGCTGATGACCGCGTAGCGCCCACGAGTGTCGGCACGCAGGGCAGGCGCGCTCATGCCGCGCGATCGGAACAATGATCGCCGGCCAGCGCGCCCTGCGGTTGCCTTCGCACACATCTGACGCAATTGCTCGCCGCGCGCGGCGACGCGTCACCGTTTCTTGTGCATCAACTCGTAAGGGCCGACTCGTTTGCCGACTTATTGACGCATTTCACGAGCGGCGTTCGGTGAAGATGGTTCCGCGATGTGATTCGGGCGCCTGTGCGATCCGAAGCGCATCGGGGTATCCAATTCCACCTGATTGAGCAGCCATGCCGCTTGCTTTGCCTGCCAGAGAAGTGTGCCCGCGCGTCTTCCCCACGGAAGCCGCGGCGCGTGGCATTCCCGGTGCATGGCTGAGTCGCGATGAAGCGATCATGGGCACTGCGATCCGCGTCGAACTCTGGAGCGACGATCCGACGGCGGGTGAGGCGGCCGTTGAGGCTGTGATGGCCGAGATGCATCGCATCGATCGAGCGATGAGCCCGTACAAGAGCGAGTCCGATCTGTCACGGATAAACCGGGAGGCCGCAGCTCGGCCGGTGCCGGTCAGCGATGAGATGTACCGCTTGCTCGAGCGCGCGATCGAATTTTCGACGCTCTCATCCGGCGCGTTCGATATCACTTATGCCAGCGCCGGCCACCTGTACGACTATCGGCAGGGCGTCAAGCCGAACGATTCCGAATTGGCCCGGGCCATTGCGGCGGTCGGCTACCAAAATCTCATTCTCAATCACACCGCACGAACGATCCGATTCGCGCGTGACGGCGTTCGCATCGATCTGGGCGGTTTTGCCAAAGGTCACGCCGTGGACAACGGCGTGGCGATTCTTCGGCGCCGCGGCATCGAGCATGCGATCGTGACCGCCGGCGGCGACAGCCACATTCTTGGCGATCGACGCGGCCGACCGTGGACGATTGCCATTCGCGACCCGCGCTCGCCCGGCCAGGTCGTGGCCGTGCTGCCGCTGGAAGACGTCGCGATATCAACATCGGGGGACTACGAGCGCTACTTCGAACAGGATGGCGTTCGTTTCCACCATGTCATCGACCCCAAGACGGGGAAGTCACCCTGCGCCGTGCGCAGCGTGACCATCCTCGCAGCCGATGGACTGACTACAGAGGGCCTGTCCAAAGCGGTATTCGTGATGGGCCTGGAACGGGGCATGCGACTCATCGAGTCGATGTCTGGCGTCGACGCGGTAGTGGTCGACGCGACCGGGACCTTGCACTTCTCCTCCGGATTGCTGCACGGTGGTGCGCAGCCCGGCGGGGATACCCGGCAATGAGTCAGAAAACATTTGAGGAGGCGGTAATGAAGAAACATCCATCCCGATTGAGCGCCCCGTTGGTCGTCTGTGCAGCGGCAGTCCTGGCCCTCGGGCTCGTGGGCTGCTCCGGCAACGGCAGCAGCGAATCCACCGTCGCCGTGGCCGGCGACGTGCCCATCGCGTATGCGAAGCGCGTCAACACGCTCGGTATGAACCCGACCGACGGCACCCCGTTCGCCGCAGGCGGCGACCTGATCATTCGCGAGAAGTCCTCGGCCAGCGCGCCCGAGCACAACGTCACGGCCCAGTTCACGCAGGGCAACGGCGACGTGGCCGACCCCGAAGTGTCCTACGACGGCAAGAAGGTCGTCTTCGCGATGCGCTGTCCGACCAGCAACACCGCGCAAATCGACGGCGCGGCGGCTTGTACCGGGCGCTGGAACATCTGGGAGTACACGTTGCCGGCGAGCGGCTTCGCCGGCGGCAGCTACCGCCGGATCACCGCCTCGACGACCGACGACGACGTCGACCCGTACTACCTGCCGGGCGGCAAGGGCTTCGTATTCGCGTCGAACCGCCAGACCAAGACACGAGTCTTGCAGGGGCAGGCCTTGGGGGCGCAGCCGTACTTCGCGCTCGACGAGTATGAACGCGAGCGCGTGCTGAACCTGCACACGATGAACCCCGACGGTGGCGCGATCACGCAGATCTCGGCCAATCAGAGCCACGATCGCAACCCGGTGGTGCGCGAGAACGGCAACATCATGTTCTCGCGTTGGGAGCACGTGGGCCCGAAGAACCGTTTCGCGGTGTTCCAGGTCAAGCCCGACGGCACAGACATGTTCGTGTTCTACGGGGCTTTGAGCCCCGGCAACAGCTTCCTGCATCCGCGCGAAATGGACCCAACAGGTCCGTACAAGGGCCAGTTGGCATCGTCGCTGATGTCGCTGTCGGGCACGCAGGAAGGTGGCGCACTCATGCTGATCGACGCCGCAAACTTCTCAGAGAACAACGTCAAAGCGAATGCGCAGGTGTCGGCGAGCAGCGGCCAGCGCCAATTGACGCAGCGAGCGCTGAACGACGGGCGCGGCTTGTCATTGTTCGGCCGCGTGACATCGCCGTATCCCTTGTGGGACGGTACCAACCGGATGCTGATTTCCTATCGCCCGTGCGAGGTCACGAAGGACGGCCGGATCGTTTCCTGCGCGACGCTGTCCGACGCCGAGATGGCCGCCTTGTCGGAGACCAACCGCATGCGAGGAGCACCCGTGGTGGTCCAGGACGTTTCGCTGCTGGACGACGTTCCGGCGTCCTATGCCGTGTACATGTACGACCCTCAGCAGCAGACGCAGCTGATCGTCGCGGCACCGCCGTCGGGCTTCATGTACATCGATCCGGTGGCGCTGCAGCCGCGCGCCGAACCGCAGGTCGCCCAGAATACCTTGATCGATTCGACGCTCGCGGCGCAGAACCTCGGCCTGGTCGAGGTGCGCAGCGTCTACGACACGGATGGCCTCGATCGCATGGGCGAATCGATGCTTACAGCGGGTGAGCAGGGCGGTGCTTGCTCGGGTCAGGCCATCAAGAAGATCGCGCCGACCGACACGCTCGACACACGCCAGCAGGTTGCCGACCTCAAGCGCATCAAGGACCCGGCCGACGCGGCCTACCAATGCGCGCCGGCCCGCTTCGTGCGTGCTTTCCGCGCGGTCGCGCCGCCATCCAGCGGCATGGGCCTGCGCAGTGCGATCGGTGAGACCGATTTCGAGCAGCAGCAGATCCTCGGCTATGCACCGGTCGAACCCGACGGCTCGTTCAAGCTGCACGTACCGGCCGACACGCCGCTGGGCCTGGCGATCATCGATGCCAAGGGCCGTGCGATCCAGACCCATCTGAACTGGATCCAGGTGCGCCCAGGCGAGCGTCGCACCTGCGACGGCTGCCACAGCCCGCGCCGCGGCGCGTCGCTGAACTCCGGCGCGCTAGTCCTTCCTGCAAACCAGCCGGCGGCCTGGCTGGCGTCGATGCGCGCGCAGCACCAGCAAGGCGAGACGATGGCGTCGCTGCGCACGCGTCTGGACGCCACCGCGCTGGCGGTGAAACCCGACATGGTGTCCACCGACATCTGGGCCGACACGTCGGCCGGCGGCGTGGCGCGTCAGGCGATCACGTTGCGCTACACCGGCAACCCGAACCCGGCCGATGACCTGGCCACGCTGGCTCCAACCAACGGCATCATCAACTACCCGCAGCACATCGCCGTCCTGTGGACGCGCGACCGCGGCCCCAACACCTGCACCGGCTGCCACACCGATCCGGCAAAGCTCGACCTGCGCGCCACGACTTCCGGCACGGGGCGACTGACCTCGTATGAGGAGTTGTTGGTCGGCGACCCGGTGATCGACCCCGTGACCGGTCTGCCGCAGGTCCAGATCCGCGACGGTGAGCCCGAGGTCGTGCGGGGAGCGCCGCTGGTCGAGACGATGGCCGGCAACGCGCTGGGCATGACGCGGGCCAGCCGCCTGGGCGAGATCCTGTTCGGTGAGCAGTTGAAGTCCAGCGCGGAAGCGCGTACCACCCATCCAAATCCGCCGGCTGGTGCGCCTGACCATGGCGCGATGCTCAGTCGCGCCGAGTTGCGGCTGGTGTCGGAGTGGATGGACCTGGGTGGCCAGTACTTCAACAACCCGTTCGATGGCGGTGTGCAAAACGTTGCGCCGTTGAGTCAGGCCAGCTTCGAGGCTCAGGTGTTACCGATCCTGAGCAGCACCTGCGCGGCCAGCTGCCACCAGGCCGGCGGCACCACCTCGACCACGCCGGCGGGCACTTCGTTCCTCGGCAACCGATTCGTGCTGACCGGCAGCGCCGAGGGTGACTACGGGGTCACGCTGTCGATGATCTCCGACACCTGCAACCCGGCGGCGAACTTTCTGCTGATGCGGCCGTCGACCGTGCCGCACCCGTCGGGTGGTACTGCGGCGGTGCTGCCGGTAGGCAGCACGAACTACAACGCCATTAGGAACTGGATCCAGGGCGGATGCACTGTCGCAGCGGCGAGTTCGCGATCGAGGGTGGCTGCACGATGACGGAAGCGACACAGCGAATCAGGCGGTCCGCTGTGGCGATGCGATGCATCGCCACAGCGGCCGCCGCCGTTTGGGCGCTCGCCGGTTGCGGGGGTGCCGGCAATCCGCTGGACAACCCCGCCAGCATCGCGAACCCGGCGGGTAGCACGGGCAGCAAGCTCTCGTTTGCCTATTTCCAGCGCTGCGTCTTCCCCATCTTTGGGTTGCCGCTGCAGATCAACCAAGGCGGCGTGATCTCGACCAACACCTGCAAGGCGTCGGGTTGTCACGACAACAGCAACGGCACTGGTGGCGCTTTCCGCGTGATTCCTTCAGCGCAGCCGGTAGATCTCACGAATCCGGCCAATACGCCCGACGTCATACGGGCGAGCGACATGTATAAGAACTTCTATTCGGCTCAGGGCGAAGTGGTGTTTGGTTCGACGACGCAAAGTCGATTGCTGGCCAAGCCCATGCTGATCAACGTGCTGCATGGTGGCGGATTGATATTCGATAACCCTCAGGATACGAACGTCAAGGTGATCCAGTTCTGGATCAACAACCCCGCGCAAGGGCAAGACGAGTTCAGCTCGGACCCGAGTCCCGGAGCGTGCGCCACGCAATGAAGCGCTTGCTCGCCAGCTTGGCTCTGAGGTGCTGGGAGCTTGCGCGATCGATCACACCACGTTGGACGATGGTGGGGCTTGTCGTTTGCATCGTCGCGGTGGTGCCGGCGCGAGCACAGGGCGCGTCCAGCGAGCGACTGCGGGTGTCCGACCCCTATATCGAGCTCCGAACCGGGCCTGGGCGCGGCTATCCGGTCTTCTTCGTCGCGGCACGCGACGAGTGGATCGAGATCGAATTGCGCTTCACCGATTGGTTCAAGGTGCGCACCGAGAGTGGCAAGCAAGGGTGGGTGGTTCGACAACAGCTGGAGAACACGCTGACCGAGGCAGGCGACAAGAAGACCTTCCGTGATATCGCGCTGGATGACTATCTGGCACGACGGCTGCAGCTTGGCGCGGCATGGGGCATCTTCGATTCCGAGCCGATGCTCAAGATGTGGACCAGCTACAAGCTGTCCGACACCTTGAGCGCGGAGGCGACGCTGGGCCAGGTGCAGGGCGTGTACTCAGGCAGTGACTTCTGGCATGTGAATCTGATGGCGGAACCTTGGTCGGACCAGCGCCTGTCGCCGTTCTTCGCACTCGGGGTTGGCAACTTCAAGAACCTGCCGAACCTCAGCCTGGTGGGCGCCGTCACCACCAACGCCAAGCTCTCGAATGCCTCGATCGGCGCACGGTACTACCTGACCGATCGGTTCGTTCTGCGCGCCGACTACTCGATTTACACGGCCTTTGTCGCAGACACCCGTACCGCCGAATACCGGGCGACGACGATCGGGCTGTCGTTCTTCTTCTAACCGCCCAAGAGCGACCCATGCGCATCCAGATACCCGCACTTCCGTTGCTGATGACCGCATTGGCGTTGTTGCCAGTGCTGGCGACGGCGGCCGACGAGCAGCCCGCCAAGACGCAACCCGCCAACGAACAGGTCATCGTGCCTCAGGTCGACCGTCGCGAGGTCAAGCTGCCACGCTTCCCTTCCAAGGATTTCGAATTCGGCTTGTTCGCGGGCACCTATGCGAGCCAGAACTTCGGTTCCAGCCTGGTCGGCGGTCTGCGCGCGGGATACCACGTCACCGAGGACATCTTCGTCGAGGCCGTGTATGCGCAGACGAAGGTCACGGACGAGATGTTTCGACAGATTCTCCCTGGGGGCATCTTCGCGCAGGAGACACAGACGCTGACCTACTACAACCTGTCGGCGGGCTACAACGTCCTGCCTGGTGAGGTGTTCATCGGCCGCAACACCGCGAAGGCCTCGGCCCTCTACATCATCGGGGGGATCGGCACCACCAAGGTCGCTGAGCAAAGTCGCCAGACGGTGAACTTCGGCCTGGGCACGCGTGTGCTGTTCTGGGAGCGCGTGGCGCTGCAGGTTGACATGCGTGAACACATCTTCTCCCTCGACCTGCTCGGCAAGCGCCAGGATACGAAGAACCTCGAGCTGACGGCCGGCTTCACTCTCTTCTTCTGATGGATGCTCTGGACATGACGACCACGACCCGTGCGGCGCTGCCGCGCATCACGCGACTCTCGCTGGGCGCGATCCTGATCTGGGCAGGTGCCACTGCGCTGGCCGCGACAGGCATGCCGGGTGCGACGGCCCCGGACTTCACGCTTCGCACCGTGGATGGGCAGAACCTGCGTCTGAATGAGCAGCGGGGTCGCGTCGTGCTGGTGAACTTCTGGGCCACTTGGTGTGGTCCGTGTCGCCAGGAAATGCCGCACCTGAACCGGCTGTATGAGAAGTACCGCGCGTCGGGTTTCGTGCTGCTCGGGGTGAATGTCGACGAAGACACGCGTGCTGCGGCTGGCGTGGCCTCCAAGCTCGGCGTGAAGTTCCCGGTATTGCCTGACAGCGACAAGACCGTGAGCCGCCTGTATGACCTGCGCGCCATGCCATCGACCGTGTTGATCGATCGGGACGGTCGCGTGCGCTATCTGCACCGCGGCTACCTGGCCGGCTATGAGGACACCTACGACAAGCAGATTCGGGAGTTGTTGAAAGAATGAACACGCCTCGCTTCTTGTCGCTGCGTTCGCTGGCTGCCGCATCGCTCGTAATGGTCTGCCTGGCCGGTTGCGCCATCGAACCCTGGGTCAGACCGTATGAGCGTGAACGGCTGGCAGACCCAATCATGAAGTTCTCGCGCGACGCGCTGTCGGACAAACATCGCGAACATGTGCGCGACGTGCGCGAGGGCGCGCGCGGTGCCAACGGCGTGCAAGGGGGCGGTTGTGGCTGCAACTAGCCTGGCGGCGCGATCGGCGAACGCGGCGCGACGCGCCTGGCGTGCGATGGCCTCGTGGTGGTGCGGGCCGTCGCATCTGTCACCCACGCAGTTGGCCGGCAACGTTGCCGGTCTGGTCGGGGGCGTGCTCGCAACCGGCTCAGCCGGGGCCGTCACCTTGCCGGAGGATCGTGCTGACGCGCTGTTCCACCTCTACGACGGTGGGGGTGTCAGGGCGTCGGGCCCTGCCCTGCTGGTTCGCAAGAGCATGGCCGACCGCGTGTCGTTGTCGGCCTCGTACTACGTCGACATGGTCAGCAATGCGTCGATCGATGTCGTCACGACTGCCAGTCCATTCAAGGAACGCCGTAACGAAATCGGCCTGGGCCTGGATTACGCCTACCGCGACTCGCTTCTGACCCTCTCCACGACCCGTAGCAAGGAGCCCGACTACGTTGCCGACAGCATCAGCATGGATGTGTCTCAGGAAGTCTTCAGCGGCATGACGACCGTCAACCTGGGCTTCACGCGCGGCTCGGACGACGTCGGCAAGGTCGGTGAAGGTTTCTTCGATAGCGCCACGCATTGGCGGTATCGATTGGGCGTGACGCAGATCTTGACGCCGCGCTGGCTGATGAGTGCCAACCTCGAGGCGGTCTCCGACGATGGGTACTTGGGCAGTCCGTACCGCTCCGCATTGGTGTTTGGGGCAGCCGTCCCCGAACGCAACCCGCGCACGCGATCGAGCCGTGCCATCAAGTTCGGCGCGATCGGCGAAGTTCTGCCGCGGACCGCGGTGCGCGGCGAGTACCGCTACTTCTGGGACAACTGGGACATCAAGGCCCACACCTTCGAAGCCGGGCTGAGCCGCTATATCGGCGAGTCGTTTCTGATCGACGGGTATCTGCGCTACTACTCGCAGTCCCGCGCGCTCTTCTACAGCGACAACGCGACGACGGAGACGGTCTATGTGTCGCGCAATCGCCAGTTGAGCACGTTCAACAGTCTCGGTCTGGGGGCCAAGGTGTCGTACCTGTACGCCCAGGTGCCGGGCAAGTACGAGATCAAGGCGAATCTGGGCTATGAACTGGCGCAGTTCAAGTTCAAGGACTTCACCGATGTTCGAACCGGCAAGCTCTACGAATACAACGCCAACATATTGCAGCTGTTCCTGACCGCCACCTTCTGAAGAAAGACCGCCGTATGTTCAATCGATTCTGCAAGGTGCTGCCCCTGTTCGTCCTGGTTGGGGGCGTAGCCCTGCAACCCCTGGCCTGGGGCGCCGAGGCAGCCCCCGCCGCCGCACCGGCCGGACTGGACGGGCGCATCCAGGACGTCAAGGGCGACGTGATTCGCCTCAACCGCGACCTCATGGTGCTGGAAGAGGAGTTGCTGTTCCCCGCCAATACGCAGGTGGCGCTCTTCGTCTCGATGGACGTCGGCAAGCTATTCGAACTTGATTCGGTGCAGATCAAGCTCGACGACAAGGTGGTCACCAACCACCTGTACACGCCACTGGAGGTGCAGGCGCTGCATCGTGGCGGCGTACAACGCGTCCACCTGGGGAATCTCAAGACCGGCGAGCACCAGATCGTCGCGTTTTTCACCGGCAAGGGGCCGCATGAACGCGACTACAAGCGCGGCGCCACCGTGAAGTTCGAGAAGGGTACCGAACCCAAGTACATCGAGCTGCGCATCAAGGACTCGACCGGCAAGCTGCAGCCTGAATTCGACGTCAAAGTCTGGCAGTGACCGTTCATGCACCTGTGGTCCCGTCTTGTTCGTGAATCGCGGCGCCTTGCTGGCGTCGCGACGATTGCTTCGGCCAGCCTGGCCGGAGCGGCCCTTGCTGCTGAGCCGCCGAACGGCTTGGTCAAGGACCCTCACTATGGCGACAGCCTGTTCCACTTCTACCAGGAGCAGTACTTCTCGTCGGTGACAGGTCTGATGGTGTCTCAGCACTTCAATCGCGTGCCGCAGCATGCCGACGAGGCCGAGGTGCTGCGCGGTGGACTGCTGCTGTCCTACGGCCTGCACCGTGAAGCGGGTGAGATCTTTGCGCAGCTGATCGAGAAAGGCGCGTCGCCTGCCGTGCGCGACCGCGCATGGTTCTACCTGGCCAAGATCCGATATCAGCGCGGCTTCATCGCCGAGGCCGAGGCCGCGATAGGCCGCGTCGAGAAGAACCTGCCGCCCGACCTGGAAGAGGAACGCGCGCTGTTGCAGGCCAACCTGCTGATGGCGCGCGCGGATTACGCGGGAGCGGTGGCAGTGCTCGACGGCTTGACCAAGAGCAGCGGTGCCCAGCTCTATGCACGCTACAACCTTGGAATCGCCCTGGTGCGCAGCGGCGCCTCCGAGCGTGGCGTGGCCTTGCTCGACGAAGTCGGCAAGGCACCTGCGACCAATGAAGAGTTCAAGACCCTGCGCGACAAGGCGAACGTGGCGCTGGGGTTCACGGCACTGCAGGACGAGCGTCCCGATGCCGCGCGCGGCTTCCTGGAACGCGTGCGCCTGTCCAGCATGCTGGCCAACAAGGCGCTGCTGGGCTTCGGTTGGTCGGCGGCCGCGCTGAAGCAGCCCAGGCAGGCACTGGTTCCCTGGACCGAACTGGGCAAGCGTGATTCCAGCGATGCGGCCGTGCTCGAATCACGCATTGCGGTGGCCTACGCCTACGCGGAATTGGGCGCCTTCGGCCAGTCGCTCGAACGCTACAACGATGCGATCACCGCGTTCGACCGCGAGAACACGGCGCTCGACGAGTCCATCACCGCCATCCGCGCCGGCAAGCTGCTCGACGGATTGCTCGAACGCAATCCGGGTGAAGAAATGGGCTGGTTCTGGAATATCCAGCAGCTGCCCGCGATGCCACATGCGGGGCATCTGACCCATGTGCTGGCTCAGCATGCATTCCAGGAAGCGTTCAAGAACTACCGCGATCTGAAATTCTTGGCGACGAACCTGCAGGGTTGGACTGACAATCTGGGCGTATTCGACGACATGCTGGCCAATCGCCGCCAGGCCTATGCCGAGCGCCTGCCACGTATCCGCGCGCAGGCCAGCGACAGCAGACTCGCTGAACTGTCAGTGCGTGGCGCCCTGCTCGCGGCAGAACTGACGAGTGCCGAGGCAGATTCGGACGCATCGGCGTTCGCTGATCCGAAGGAACGGGAGCTTCTCGTCCGCCTGGAAAGCGTACAGGCGACGTTGAAGCAGCTGGGCAACGATCCTGCCTATGCAAGCGCCGGTGAAAAGGCTCGGCTTGCAGCGGGGGCGTTGACGTGGCGGATGGCGCAGGCCTATCCAGCCCGCCTGTGGGAAGCGCGGAAAGCTTTGAAGGCCACCGATGAGGCGCTGACCGAAGCACGCGGGCATGACGCTGCGCTGGCGCAGGCACAACGCGACGAACCCGCGCGGCACGAGCAATTCGCTGTCCGCATCGCCGAGCTCAACCAGCGCATCCGGGCGCTCACGCCCAGGGTCGCCGCGTTGATCCGCGAGCAGCAGGGCCAAGTCCAGGAGCTCGCCGTGGCCGAATTGAGCCGCCAGAAGGAGCGCCTGGCGGTCTACGCCACCCAAGCGCGATTCGCTGTCGCACAGCTGTATGACCGCGCCGCGATGGCAAGGGATGTCGACCATGCGCGCAAGCAATAGCCTGATCCTCTTGCTGGTCAGCGGTCTGTGCGCCTGCGCGGGCAAGCGCACGATCGAGGGCGACGATGCGCCGACGCTCAAGACCTTGGCCAGCCGTGATGTGAACGTCGCCGAGGATCCCGGCATCAAGGCCGGCGTGGGCGAGGCCATAACCGCGTACCGCAAGTTTCTCGAGACCGCACCGCAGGCCGCACAGCGTACCGAGGCGATGCGCCGCCTAGGGGACTTGGAAATGGACGCCGCCGACGACCGGATGGCCGGCGAGCAGGGCGGCACCGGCGCTGCCGACTACCGCGCCGCGGTTGCGCGTTACCAGGACTATCTGAGGGCCTATCCAAGGGACCCGGGCAACGATCGCGTGCTCTACCAGCTGGCGCGCGCGTATGAACAAGGCGGCGAGCTCGAGGTCGCATTGCAGACGCTCGACCGCCTGGTCCAGGACTATCCGAAGACGATCTACTTTGACGAGGCGCACTTTCGCAGGGGCGAGCTGTTGTTCACCACGCGCGAGTACGCGAAGGCCGAACATGCGTTCTCGACCGTCATGCGCGGCGACTCGGGTAATCCCTATCGCGAACGCTCGCTCTACATGCACGGCTGGTCTGTCTTCAAGCAGGGCCGCCTCGAGGATTCCCTGCATTCATTCTTCGGCGTGCTCGATCGCAAGCTCGCGGACCGCGAAGGTGACGACGGCCTGGACAGCATCGCCGACCTGACGCGCGCCGATCGCGAGTTGGTCGAAGACACCTTCCGTGTGATGAGCCTGAGCCTGCAGAATCTGCAGGGTGCGGAGACGATTCCCGTCTACACGGGTGACGGAAATCGCCGCAGTTATGAATTCCGTGTCTACCAGCAGCTCGGCGAGCTCTACCTCAAGCAGGATCGGACGAAGGACGCCGCCGACACTTTCAGTGCCTTCGCGCGTCGCTATCCGCTGCATGCGCAAGCGCCGTTGCTGCAGGCGCGCGTGATCGAGATCTATCAACGGGCCGGTTTCGCCACGCTGGCGCTCGACGCCAAGAAGGACTATGTGTCGCGCTACGGCATCGACAGCGAGTTCCGGCGTGCCAACGCATCGGGTTGGGAGCGCGCCCAGCCGGTGGTCAAGGTGCACCTGACCGAGCTCGCCCGTCACTTCCACGCAAGCGCCCAGAAGTCGAAGACCAGCGCCGACTACCAGGAGGCTGTGCGCTGGTATCGCGCCTACATCGCGTCGTTCCCGAACGATCCAGAGGCGGCACAGAACAACTTCCTGCTGGCCGAGCTGCTGTACGAGGACAACCGGCTCGCCGAGGCGGCCACCGAGTACGAGAAGGTCGCCTATCAGTACCCCGCTCATGCCAAGAGCGCCGACGCGGGGTATGCTGCGTTGTTGAGCTACGCGGGGCAGGAGAAGCGCGCCGCGGCAGAGGACGTGCCGGCGTTGCAGCGCGCGGGCGTCGACAGCGCGCTGCGATTCGCCAAGTCCTTCCCCGGCGATTCGCGTGCAGGCTCCGTGCTGACGAACGCCGCCGAAAAATTGTACGGGCTGCGCGACATCGAAGGTGCAGAAGCGGCTGCGCAGCAGGTGTTGGCGCTTGATCCGCCGGCGTTGCCTGGTCAACGCCGGGTCGCATGGACCGTGCTGTCGCATGCTGCGTTCGAACGTGGCGCTTTCGATCAAGCTGAGCGCGGCTACGGCGAGGTGATCGCCCTGATGCCCGAGAAGGACGCGGGACGCAAGGAGCTCGTTGAGCGCCAGGCGGCATCGGTCTACAAGCAGGGCGAGCAAGCGCGGGCGGCAGGTCGGCTGCGCGAAGCGGTCGGGCATTTCGAGCGCGTCGCGACGGTGGCCCCGCAGTCCCCGGTGCGCGTCACCGCGCAGTACGACGCAGCGGCCGCGCTGATAGGGCTGAAGGACTGGGACGCAGCGGCTCGCTCGCTCGAGGACTTCCGCCAACGCAATCCAAATCACCCATTGAAAGGCGAAGTGGACGCCAAGCTGGCCACGGCTTATCTCGAGAAGGGTAGTTGGGCGCAGGCTGCGGGTGAGTTCGAGCGCGTGGCGGCAAGCAACAGGGATCCGCAGCTCGCCCGTGCCGCGCTGTGGCAGGCGGCCGAACTGTACGAGAAGGGCGGCGCACGACCGTCCGCGGCAAAGACCTACGAACGCTATCTCAAGCTGTATCCCGACCCGCTCGAGTCGAGCGTCGAGGTGCGATATCGGATTGCGCGTATCGCCAAGTCCGATGGCAATGCAGCGCGCGAGCAAGCGTTGATGAGGGAGATCTTCAAGGCCGATCAGAGCGGCGGCGCCGCACGAACCGAACGCACGCGCTACCTGGGAGCGACTGCCGCACTTGCGCTGGCCGAACCGACGCTTGATGCGTATCGAAAAGTATCGCTGGTGGAGCCCTTGGCCAAGCAATTGAAGCTGAAGAAGACCAGGATGGAAGAGGTGTTGAGGGCCTATGCGGTGGCTGCGGACTATGGTGTGGCCGACGTCACGACAGCTGCGACTTATCACACTGCTGCTCTGTACCACGACTTCGGCCGGGCTATGCTGGCTTCGCAGCGACCCAAGCGTTTGTCGAAGGCTGAACTCGAACAGTACAACGTGATGCTCGAAGAGCAGGCCTATCCGTTCGAAGAGAAGGCCACTGAGCTGCACGAAGTCAACGCACGACGGGCAATGGCCGGCATATATGACAAATGGGTCAAGGAAAGCTTCTCGGCACTGGCAGCATTGCGACCAGTGCGTTATGGCAAGGCCGAGCGCAGTGAAGGCGTGATCGATGCTATCCGTTAGTCGGCGTTGGCAATCCGTCGTATCGGCAGCGCTGCTGTGCATGGGCATGGCCGGATGTGCGTCGGTGCCAGACCCCGAGAGCCCGCTGCACGATACGGCAGTCCCTACGTCGACTGCGACTGTCACGCATGCATCCACTCCGGCGCCGACCAACAAGACCGCCAGCGCATCAGCGTCCGCACCGGTGGTGGTCGCAGCACCTGCGAAGCCTGAAGCGGAGGTCCCGGTAGCGCCCGCCGCACAGCGGGCGTTCGACGAAGCGCTGCGGGCATTTCGAGCTGGGCGCGTCGAAGACGCCGAACGGTCGTTCCTCGCTCTCGCACAGGCCTATCCCGAGCTCGGCGGGCCCCAGGCCAACCTCGGCCTCATCTATCGCCGGGCCGGCAAGCTGCCCGAGGCCATCGCTGCGCTCGAGAAGGCGGTTCAAGCCAGTCCGCAGCAATCGGTGTACTTCAATCAGTTGGGTGTGGCGTATCGCCATCATGGACTGTTCACGAAGGCGCGAGAGGCCTACGAGCGGGCAATCTCGCTCGACGCAGACTACGCCGCGCCCTATTTGAATCTGGGCATCCTGCACGATCTCTATTTGCAGGAGCGCAGAAGGGCGCTGGAGCTTTACGATCGTTATCTGACGTTGTCGCCAGGCGGCGATGCAACGGTGACCAAATGGGTCGCCGACCTGAAGAACCGCAAGGGGGACCAGGTGATGCTGAGCAAGAGGGAGCAGGAGTGAGCCCAATGTCCAGCCGTCTGAACGAGAGTTTGCTTCCGCGTGGCCGGATGGCGCGCAGCGCCAAGGACTCGCTGCTGTGGACGATCCGCGTCACGATTGTCGCCGCCACCGTGACCTGCGCCACGCAGGGATTCGCACAGGATCGCGCAGACATCGATCGCACGCAGATCATTGGCAATCGCGAGTTGCCGAAAGTGCTGTACATCGTGCCCTGGAAGAAACCATTGCCCGGCGATCTATCGGGTCGACCCATGGCGAGCGTGCTCGACGAGGTCCTGAGCCCCGTCGATCGCGACGTATTCCGGCGCCAGGTGCGCTACGACTCAATGACGCAGGCGCAACCGTCGGCGCCGGCAACGAAGTGATCGCCGTTTTCCGCCAATCGAGTAGGTAGACGTTACAGGAGATTGATTGATGAGTGCGTTCGACACCGCCGTGAAGTTCTTTCAGGACAGCGGCTTGTTCATCTACCCGAGCATCCTGATCATGGCGCTCGGCCTGGCGATCGCGATCGAGCGTTTCGTCTTTCTCAATCGTGCGCGTTCAGAGAACCGCAAGTTGTGGGAGCAGATGCTGCCGATGCTGCAGAGCGGCAAGTTCAAAGAGGTGCATCACGTGAGCGCCAAGTCGGACGCTGCGATCGGCAAGATCGTCAGCAACGGCCTGCAACGCATGCAAAGCCCCGGCCGCCGCGAGGACATCGACGCGGCGATGGAGGAAGGCATGATGGAGATCGTGCCGCGCCTCGAGAAGCGCACGCACTACATCGCGACCTTCGCCAACGTGATCACGCTGGTCGGCCTGCTCGGAACCATCATCGGCCTCATCAAGGGCTTCACCGCGGTCGCGCAGGTCAACCCGGCCGAGAAGGCCGAGTTGCTGTCGGCCTCGATCTCGATTGCGATGAACAACACCGCCTTCGCGTTGATGGTGGCCATACCGTTCCTCCTGATCCACGCCTTTCTGCAAGCGCGTACCAGCGAGATCGTCGACGGCCTGGAGGCCGCGAAGATCAGCTTCCTGAACCTGGTGCAGCGCCTGAAGTCAGAAACCGCGCCGGCCCGCTAGACAAGGACGGCGATGAAAGTCCGACGCCTGCGCAAAGAGCCGGCGGCCCTCGAGGTCACCGCATTCATCAACCTGATCGTGGTGCTGGTGCCGTTCCTGCTATCCACGGCGGTGTTCACACGCCTGGCGGTGCTCGACCTGACGTTGCCCGCGCAGTCGAACAACAAGATCGAACAGCTCAAAGGTGCCGACCTGCAACTCGAAGTGGTGATCCGGCCCGAGTCGCTGGAAGTCGGCGACCGCATCGGTGGCTTGATCCAGCGCATCGAGAAGAAGGACGGCCACCACGACGTCAAGTCGTTGTCGGCGCTGATGCACCAGGTCAAGGCCCGCTTTCCCGACAAGCGGGCCGCGACCGTGCTGTCCGAGCCCGACACGTCGTACGAGGTGCTGATCCAGGTGATGGATGCCGTACGTTCCGGACGCAGCGCACAGGGTGGCACCAAGCTGGTCCATGTGGAGCTGTTTCCCGAAGTCTCGGTGGGTGATGCGCCAGTGCGCACGAAGGCCAGCGCGTCATGACCATGTTGACACCGCTCCAGAAACGCGCGGCGCGCAAGGGCCGAAACAAGCAGCAGCTCGACCTGAATCTGGTCTCGCTGATCGACATCTTCACGATCCTGATCTTCTTCCTGCTGTCCAGCGCGTCCGAGGTCGAAACGCTGCCCAGCTTCAAGTCGGTGAAACTGCCTGAATCCACGGCCGACAAGGCGCCGAAGGAGACCATCGTCGTCGTCGTCAGCGCGGTCGACATCCTGGTCGACGGGCGCAAGATCGCGAGCGTGGCCGACGTGATGCGCGCAGATGGTGACCTGATCGCGCCACTGAAGGCCGAACTCGACCTGCTCGCCAAGCGCCAGGTCATCCGCCAGGAGAACCAGGCGCAGAAGCAGGCCGTCACGATCATGGGCGACAAGGACATCCCATACCGCCTGCTGCGCAAGGTGATGGTCACCAGCGCGCGGGCGAACTTCACCGATGTCTCGTTTGCCGTGCGCAGGAGGCTCGAGACGTGAGCGCCGCCGCTATCTCCTTCCGCAAGCCCGTCCTGGCGTGGGCCGTCTCGCCGGAGGACGAGGCGCGATTCCGTCGCATCAAGAACAGGGTGCTCATCGTCTGCGCGCTGGCCTGCCTGCTGTTCCTGTGGGTGGACAAGCCGGTCGAGGACCGCGCGCAGGCGCAGGAGTTGCCACCGCAGTTGGCGCGGCTCGTGCTGGAGCGCGAGGCCACACCGCCGCCTCCTCCTCCTCCGGCCGTCAAGCCCAAAACCGAGGCCGAGACACCGGTAGACACCAGCAAGCCCGAAAGTCCGAAGGCCGAGACCGTGAAGAAGCCGGTGCCTGAGGCGCGCAACCCGCAGCCCAACAAGGCGCCGGGTGAGGCCGATCTGGCGCGGCGCAAGGCGGCCGGCGTGGGCCTGCTTGCGATGAAGGATCAACTTGCTGAACTGCGCGGTGCGCCGGTGGCGGTGCAGCTCAACCAGAACATCAAGCCGGGTCCCGGCGTGGGCTCGGGCACCGGCCCGGGCGTCGGCGCGGGCAACGAAGCTGGCATCCCCGTGCGCGCATTGATCACATCCAACGCTACAAACGGCAGCGGCGGCATCAATACCGCGGCCTACAGTCGCAACACCGGCGGCGGTGGTCTCGCGGGGCGCGCGACCACGCTGGTGGAGGGCGTCGCCGGCGGCGGCGGTGGCGGCGGCTATGGCAGCGGCGGCGTCAAGGGCGACGGTACCGGCTCGGGCGGCGGCAAGGGTGGCACGGTTCAGCGCAGTGGCAGCGGCAAGGCTTCGCGCTCGATCGAGGAGATCAAGCTGGTTTTCGAGCGCAACAAGGGCGCGATCTACGCCATCTACAACCGCGCGCTGCGCGAAGACCCATCGTTGCAGGGCAAGGTGGTGCTGGAGCTCAAGATCGCGCCGTCCGGCACGGTCACCGAGTGCCGCGTCGTGTCGAGCGAGTTGAAGGCATCCGAGCTGGAGAGCAAGCTGTTGGCACGGATTCGCCAATTCGACTTCGGATCCAAGGATGTCGAGCTGATGGTCGTGTCCTGGCCGGTGGACTTCCTGCCGTCCTGAGCGAAGGAACCCGCGCGTCCTGATCGGGCTTGCGTAGGGTGCGTGGCCCGACTTGCGGGCAATTCATCGAGCGTCGAAAGGCGGCCAGTCATTCGATCGTGACCGGCGCCGTGCCGGGTCTCCGGCGGGGCACTTCGACGGTTGGCTCTCGGCATGCGACGATGGCGGCTAACATCCCGGCCAATCGATTGCGCCGTCGCCGATGACCGTTCCTCTCCCGTCGTTTTCGTTCGCGCCGTATCGCCTGACCGGTACGGTGTATGGCGTATTGCTGAACCATGCCGGCGCCCTGGCGGCGTTGGGTGAAACGGTCAACGCACGACCCTATCTGGCGCCACCGACGGCCCCGGTCCTGTATGTCAAGCCGCGCAACACCTTGTCGGCTCCGCACCAACCGATCGAGGTGCCGGAGGATGCGCCGCACCTGTTGATCGGAGCCAACCTGGGCGCGGTGATCGGCCGCACGGCCTGTCGCGTCGCAGCCGAGCAGGCGCTGTCCTATGTGGCCGGCTACGTGATCGTCAACGATTTGAGCGTGCCGCATGCGAGCTACTTCCGACCCTCGATCCGTTTCATTGCGCGCGACGGCACCTGCTCGATCGGGCCGTCCGTGGTGGACCCTGAGCACATCGCTGACCCGGATGCACTGAGGGTGCGCGTCTATGTCGACGGGCGATTGATGCAGACCACCGATACCTCACAACGCCTGCGACCTCTGGAGCGCCTGATCGCCGATGTCACCGAGTTCATGACCTTGGCGCCCGGCGACATCCTGATGCTCGGCGCGTCCGCCGGCGCGCCGACGGCATGCGCCGGCCAGCGCGTGTCCGTGGCGATCGATGGGCTCGGTCAGTTGGAGAATCCGCTGGTGGTCGAGCGTGAAACGGTCGATGCGGGCCTTTCATGAAGCGTGCACGGGTCGCCTACGCCGGCGCGATTCACGAGGCGACGCCGCATGCCGGTGGCCTGCAGCTCGCCGATGGTCGGGTGCTGGCCGAAGATTCGGTGGTCTGGTTACCGCCGTTCGATGTCGGCACGGTCATCGCACTGGGATTGAACTATGCCGACCACGCGAAGGAACTGGCCTTTGGCAGGCAGGAAGAGCCATTGGTGTTCCTCAAGGGACCGGGTGCACTGATCGGCCACCGCGGGCAAACGCGGCGGCCCGCGGGTGTGAGATTCATGCACTACGAGTGCGAGCTGGCGGTGGTAGTCGGCGCGGCGGGCCGCCGCATCACCAAGGCCGACGCGATGCGTCATGTCGCGGGCTATACGGTCGCCAACGACTATGCGATTCGCGACTACCTGGAGAACTGGTACCGACCGAACCTGCGTGTCAAGAATCGCGATGGCTGCACGGTGCTCGGCCCCTGGCTGGTCGACGCCGTCGATCTCGGCGCAAAGATCGAGCTCGACTTGCGCACCACGGTCAACGGCACGCTGACCCAGGAGGGCAACACGCGCGACCTGGTGCATGACATCCCGACGCTGATCGAGTACCTGAGCGGATTCATGACGCTCTCGACAGGCGACGTGATTCTCACCGGCACGCCCGAGGGTGTCGTCAATGTGAATCCCGGTGACGAGGTCGTGACCGAGATCGAGGGCATCGGTCGGCTGGTCAACACCATCGTCGACGATGCCGTGTTCGGGCGTTGACATCGATTGCCGGGGCATCCCATGCGCATTCAACACTTGATCGGCGGCCAATCGGTCGAAAGCCGCGAGGTCTTCGAAACTGTCAACCCCGCCACGCAGGAGATACTGGCCGAGGTCGCGCGCGGTGGCGCGCAGGAAGTCCATGCGGCCGTGGCGTCCGCCAGGGCTGCATTTCCAGCCTGGGCCGGCAAGCCGGCCGCAGAGCGCGCCAGGGTGATGCGCCGGCTCGGTGACCTGATCGTGGCGCATGTTCCAGAGCTCTCGGCGATCGAGACCAACGACACCGGCCAAGTGATCGCGCAGACCGGCAAGCAGCTGGTTCCGCGCGCAGCCGACAACTTCTACTACTTCGCCGAGATGTGCACGCGGGTCGATGGCCACACCTATCCGACCGCGACCCACCTGAACTACACGCTGTACCAGCCGGTCGGGGTATGCGCCCTGATCAGCCCCTGGAACGTGCCGTTCATGACCGCGACCTGGAAGGTCGCGCCGTGCCTGGCCTTCGGCAACACCGCGGTGCTCAAGATGAGCGAGCTGTCGCCGCTGAGCGCAGCGCGCCTGGGCGAGCTGGCGCTCGAGGCCGGCGTGCCAGCGGGCGTACTGAACATCGTGCACGGATTCGGCGCCGAGGCCGGCGAGCCGCTGGTGGCGCATCCCGATGTACGTGCCATCTCATTCACCGGCTCGACGACCACCGGCAACCGGATCGTCAGGAGCGCGGGCCTGAAGAAGTTCAGCATGGAGCTCGGCGGCAAGAGCCCATTCGTGGTCTTCGACGATGCCGACTGCGAGCGCGCGCTCGACGCGGCCATCTTCATGGTCTTCTCGAACAACGGCGAGCGCTGCACGGCCGGCTCGCGCATCATCGTGCAGAAGGGCATCTACGCGCGGTTCGTCGAACGGTTCGTCGAACGCGCCACGCGCATCGTGGTGGGTGACCCATTGGACGAAACGACGACCATCGGCCCGATGATCAGTCAGGCGCATCTGGCCAAGGTGCGCAGCTACATCGAGCTGGGCCCGAATGAAGGCGCGACGCTGTTGTGCGGCGGCTTGGGTGCGCCGGAATTGCCCGCACGCGTGAGGAACGGCAACTATGTGCTGCCCACGGTGTTCGCCGATGTCGACAACCGCATGCGCATTGCGCAGGAAGAGATCTTCGGCCCCGTCGCCTGCCTGATTCCGTTCAACGACGAGGCCGACGCCGTGCGCATCGCCAATGACGTGGTCTACGGTCTCTCGAGCTACGTCTGGACCGAGAGCGTCGGCCGGGCGCACCGCATGGCCGCTGCGATCGAGGCGGGCATGTGCTTCGTCAACAGCCAGAACGTGCGCGACCTGCGCCAGGCCTTTGGCGGCACCAAGGCCTCGGGCACGGGCCGCGAGGGCGGCACCTGGAGCTACGAGGTCTTCTGCGAACCGAAGAACGTGTGCGTGTCGCTCGGTTCGCACCACATCCCAAAGTGGGGGGTCTGACGATGGGAACCTTAGCGCTCGCCGCCAAGATAACCCATGTGCCGTCGATGTACCTGTCCGAACTGGACGGCCCGCAAAAGGGCAGCCGCCAAGCCGCCATCGACGGCCACGTCGAGATCGGCCGGCGCTGTCGGGCGCTGGGTGTCGACACCATCGTCGTGTTCGACACGCACTGGCTGGTCAACGCCGGCTATCACATCAACTGCGCGCCGCATTTCAAGGGGGTCTACACCAGCAACGAGCTGCCGCACTTCATCAGCAACATGCCCTACGAGTACGACGGCAACCCCGCGCTGGGCAAGCTGTTGGCCAAGGCCTGCAGCGAAGCCGGCGTCGAGACGCTGGCGCACGACGCGACCTCGCTGGCACCGGAGTACGGCACGCTGGTGCCGATGCGCTACATGAATCGCGACCGGCACTTCAAGGTGATCTCGGTGTCGGCGCTGTGCATGGTGCACTACCTTGCCGACAGTGCGCGGCTGGGTTGGGCGATGCGCCGCGCGATCGAAGACCGCTACGACGGCAAGGTGGCGTTCCTCGCCAGCGGGTCGCTGTCGCACCGCTTTGCGCAGAACGGCCTGGCGCCGGAGTACGCCAACAGAATGTGGAGCTCGTTCCTCGAACAGCTCGACCACCATGTGGTGGACTTGTGGCAGCGCGGCGAGTGGGCCACCTTCACCGAGATGCTGCCCGAATACGCCGTCAAGGGCCACGGCGAAGGCTTCATGCATGACACTGCGATGCTGCTGGGCGCGTTGGGCTGGGACCGCTACGATGCCGGCGCCGAGGTCATCACGCCGTTCTTTCCGAGCTCAGGCACGGGGCAGATCAATGCGGTCTTCCCGGTCACGCCCATGCCGGCCGACTGGGTCGTCACCGGCGCGCCGCGCTCGGCGGGCGGCCAGGCGGCAGCCGCTTCGAGCCGGGTCTAGCACGGAGCTCGCATGCCGCATCTGGTGATTCTCTATACGCCGCAGCTCGACGCCGAGGTCGAAATGGGTGCCCTTTGCCGCAGCTTGGCCGACACGATGCAGTCGGTGAAGGACGAGGCCGGCAAGGCGGTGTTCCCCGTTGGCGGCATTCGCGTGCTGGCCTACCCGGCGGCACACTTCGCCGTGGCCGACGGTGGGGCAGCCGGTCGTGCCGCAGGCGGAACGGGCGACTATGCGTTCGTCTACTTGAACCTGCGCATCGGCCGAGGCCGCAGCGAGGCCGCCAAGAAGGCCGCCGGCGACGCACTGGCAGCCGCGGCGCGCTCCCACTTCGCGACGCTGCTTGCCACGCGGCCGATCGGGTTGACGCTGCAGATCGACGAAGGCCCCGAGGTCTTCGACGCGAAATTCGGCAACCTTCACGCCCTGTTCAACAAGACTTGAACCGACTGATGCTCGACACCGCCACCATCCAATCGCTCGCCCGCCAGCTCTACCACGCGCGCAAGAGCCGAACCCCGCTGCGTCAGTTCTCGAGTCAGTACCCGGGCATGACGGTCGAGGACGGCTATGCCATCCAGCGCGAATGGGTCCAGCTCGAACTGGCCGACGGGCGACGCATCCGCGGCCGCAAGATCGGGCTCACCTCGCGCGCGATGCAACAGGCGAGCCAGATCAACGAACCCGACTACGCGCCGCTGATGGACGACATGTTCTTCGAGCAGGGCAGCGACATCCCCGCTGCGCGCTTCATCGCACCGCGTGTCGAGGTCGAGCTTGCGTTCATTCTCGGCCGGCCGCTGAGAGGTCCGGGGGTCACGCTGTTCGACGTACTGGCTGCCACCGAGTTCGTGACACCGGCCATCGAGATCATCGATGCCCGCATCGAACAGTTCGATCGTGACACCAAGGAGATGCGCAAGGTCTTCGACACCATCGCCGACTTCGCGGCCAACGCCGGTATCGTGACGGGTGGGCGCCCGGTGCGGCCCGGCGATGTGGATCTGCGCTGGGTCGGCGCGCTGCTGCACAAGAACGGTGTGATCGAGGAAACCGGCCTCGCCGCCGCGGTGCTCAACCACCCGGCCAACGGCGTAGCGTGGTTGGCAAACAAGCTCGCGCCGCACGACGAGCAACTCAACGCTGGCGACGTGGTGCTTGCCGGATCGTTCACACGGCCGACGACAGCCAAGGCCGGCGACGTGTTCCACGTCGACTATGGCGCACTGGGTTCGGTGACGTTCCGATTCGTCTAGGTCGGATCGGTCGGGGGCGCGGCGGGCCGGCGCCACATGAGTTGGCCAACGCTCACCGCTGCCAGTGCCACCGCACCGGTGGCCACACCGACCAGCGCATCGGCCAGCAGCGGCCAAAGTGTTCCGACGAGGCTGCCGGCACCTTGCGCCATGCCGTCGATCGCGTGGTGCAGGGCCGGAACCCCGTGCACCATGATGCCTCCGCCGACCAGAAACATCGCGGCCGTACCCGCGATCGACAGCACCTTCATCAACCAGGGCGCCATGCGCAGGATGGCATGGCCGATGGCTCTCATCGCGCGCGTGCCGGCCTGCGTGCCGGTGCGTCGGCTCAGATGCAGCCCCAGGTCGTCGAGCTTCACGATGCCGGCTACCAGGCCGTATACGCCGATTGTCATGATCAACGCGATCCCGCTCAGTACGGCAACCTGGGTCGCGAACGATGAGCCGGCCACCGCGCCGAGCGTGATGGCGATGATCTCCGCCGACAGGATGAAATCAGTGCGCACGGCACCCTTGATCTTCCGGCGTTCGTAGGCCACCAGGTCGACCGCGGGGTCGGCCAGGGTATGCACCAGTGCAGCGTGGTGCTGTTCATCCTCATGGCGGCTGTGCAGGAAGCGGTGCGCGAGTTTCTCGAAGCCTTCGAAGCAGAGGTATGCACCGCCGATCATCAGCAGCGGTATCACGGCCCAGGGGGCCCATGCGCTGATCGCCAGAGCCAGCGGCACGAGGATGGCCTTGTTGACCATCGATCCTCGTGCCACGGCCCAAACCACGGGCAGTTCGCGATCGGCCTGCACGCCGGCCACCTGCTGGGCGTTCAACGCGAGGTCGTCGCCCAGCACGCCAGCGGTCTTCTTGGCCGCCACCTTGGTGAGGATCGCCACGTCGTCGAGAACGGCGGCGATGTCGTCGATCAGGGCGAGCAGGCTGGATGCCATGGGTCGGCGATGCAACGGGTGGCGCGAAGCCGCGATCCTAAGCGGTGACTCGGCTGTCGCCGTCTGCGCGATGCTGACTACGCCGCGCGACCATGCGCGGCCGGTGCCGAAGGCGTGGCTCGGCGGCGCCACAATCGCGCCGCCCGCGCCAACTACGAACCGCTCTTGGCGCCGGGGTCGCGCAGGAAGATCTCGACGCGCCGATTCTGCGCGCGGCCAGCGGGCGAATCGTTCTGTGCCACCGGTTCGCGCGAGCCGCGCCCATCGGTCGCGATGCGCGTAGGCGTCACGCCCCTGACCGCAATGTAGTCGCGGACCGCCGCGGCGCGATTGACCGACAGGGGATTGTTGATGGCGACGCTGCCCGTGCTGTCGGTGTGGCCGACGACCGTCACGAGCATGTGCGGATCCAGGTTTCGTGCGAACTCATCGAGCACCGGTCGCATGCTCGGTTTGATGTCGGCGCGGCCGACGTCGAATGAAAAGTCGCTCGGCACGTTGACCTTGAGTTGGTTGTCGGCGGTGCGCGCCACGGTGATACCGGTGCCCTGGGTGGCCTTCTCCATCGTCGCACGCTTTTCTTCCATGTTCTTCGACCACAGATTGCCGGCTGCCGCGCCGAGCGCGCCGCCAATGACCGCGCCCGTCCCCGCGCTGCCGCCGGTGGCCGAGCCGATCACCGCGCCCGCCGCTGCGCCGATGGCGGCCCCCTTGGCGGTACCTTCCTGGCGCGGCGTCATCGATTCGCAGCCGAACAGCATGATCACGGCCACGGTGACCAGCGAAGTCGGCAGCAGTCTAGGGTGACGCATGCGGTCGCAGGGCTCCGGGTTCAATGTTTCAAGGTTTGCGCTCAAGCCTTGCGCAGAGTGCCCTGCTCGACACGCACCCGGTCACCGATCTTCAGGCCGTCGAGTTGCGCCGGTTCGAAGGTCCGGGTCTCGCCATTGTCGAGTTGCACGCGCACGCGATAGCCGACCACCTTCTTGTTGTGCTGCTTCTCGATCTCGTTCCCGGCCACGGCACCACCGACGGCCCCAACGACGGTCATCGCCTTCTTGCCGTCGCCTTTCCCGAATTGATTGCCCACCACGCCGCCGAGCAGGCCGCCGGCCACCGCACCCGCACCGGTGGCCTCGGTCTTGGTGATCGGTTCGATCTGTTGGACCGCACCGGTGTCCGCGCTCCTGACCGCCACCGGCTGGGCCGGCTTTTGTGCCGGCGGGGTCGCGGCAGCCTGCCTGACCGGGGCCGGCTTGGCAGCCGCCTTTGCGCTTGGGGGGGTGGTGGCGCCATTGGCTTCCGCCACGGGCTTGCCATCCTGCGGGCCGCAGGCGCTGACCAGAGCGCCTAGGCTGGCGATGGCCAGCGGGGCAAACCACAGGGTGCGGGTCGTCGAGGTCTTCATGCTGGGACTCCTTGTTGCGCGCGGTTGCTTTCGTGCGACGCTCATGCGAGCGACTTGGCAACCCACACCCGACACCTTACGTCAGAGTCGACCGGACGATGTTTCATGCGGTGACCGCGGCGCATTACTGCACAGTCGCCACCTGCATTTGTCGACATTGCGCGTCGCGGGACGGTCAGGCGAGGGTCACTGCGCGTTGGCTGATCCTGATTCCAGGGTGCTGCCGAGAAACGCGCGCCGGATCTCGGCGCGCGACAGCAATTCCTCCGGCGCACCCTCGGCGGAGATGCGCCCTTCCTCGAGCACATACGCGCGCTGCGCAATGCGCAATGCCGTGGTGACGTTTTGTTCGACCAGCAGAATCGTCACGCCCGAGTCGTTGATGCGACGAATCGTCGCGAACATGTCCTGCACGACCAGCGGCGAGAGCCCGAGCGAAGGTTCATCCAGCAGCAGCAGGCGCGGGCACGCCATCAGTGCGCGTGCGATCGCCACCATCTGCTGCTGGCCGCCCGACAGCGACGCGGCGCTGGCCCTCAGCTTCTGCTTGAGCACCGGGAACAATTCGATCGCGCGGTCGAGCGACGCGGCGCGTCGCGCCTTGGCCTGCGGCAACACGCTGCCGATCTCGAGGTTTTCCAGGACGCTCATCTGCGTGAACAGCCTGCGTCCCTCGGGCACGAGTGCGATGCCCGCGGCGCAGAAGCGATGCGGTGCGAGCCCGGTGATGTCGCGGCCCTCGAGTTCGATGACACCGTGACGGGCGCGCAGCAGGCCGGCGATCGTGTTGATCAGCGTGGTCTTGCCGGCGCTGTTGGGGCCGACCACGCTGAGCAGCTCGCCGCGGCGCACCTCCAGCGACACGCCCCACAAGGCCGGCGCGGCGCCATAGGCCACCTGCAGGTCACGCACGCGCAGCATGCATCGTCCCCAGGTAAGCGGTCATCACGTCCGGACGCTGCAGCACCTGCGCCGCCGGGCCCTCGGCCAGCAGAAGGCCGTGGTTCAGCACCACGATGCGATCGCTCAAGGCCAGCACTGCGCGCATCACATGCTCGACGAATATCACCGTCGATCCGGCGTCGCGGATGCGCCGAATCAAGCCGACCGCCTCGTCGATCTCGGACGGATTCAGTCCGCATAGCACCTCATCGAGCAGCACCAGACGCGGCCGCGATGCCAGCGCCCGGGCCAACTCGAGAAACTTGCGCTGGTGCAGGTTCAGCGCATCGGGCAGGACATCGGCCTTGGCCGCCAGCCCGGTGAACTCGAGCCAGTGTTCGGCCTCGATCCTGGCCCGGGCCGTGGACAGCGCAGCGCCGCCGAACATGGCCGCCGCCGCCACGTTGTCGCGCACGCTCAGATGCGCGAACGGGCGCGGGATCTGGTAGGTGCGCGCGATGCCCGAGCGCGCGATGCGGTGTGCCGGCAGGCCGGCGATCTCGCGTCCGTCGAATTCGATGCTGCCCGCGCTGGTCGGGTAGTGCCCGCTGACCACGTTGATGAATGTCGACTTGCCCGATCCGTTGGGACCGATCAGTCCGAGGATCTCGCCGCTGCGAACCTCGATGTCGACGCCGGCCAGCGCCTGCACACCAGCGAAGGACTTGGCGACACCCGTCGCCCGCAGCAGCACGGCACCGCTGGGCGTCGCAATTGCAGGTGCCCGACTCGTTGCGGCTGCCACGGCATTCGGCCGCGCGGTCGCTCGCCGCGGTATCGGGCTCCTCTGCAGCAGGCGCGGCACGATGCCTTGCGGCATGAACAAGATCGCCGCAATCAGCACGGCGCCTGTCGTGGCTTTGCCGGTCAACGCGAGATCGCCCTTGGTGAAGGCGTACAGCAACGCCGTGATGACCGTTGCGCCGACCGCCGGGCCGGCCCAGTGGCGCGTGCCGCCCAGCACGCTCATCAGGACCACCGTCAGTGGCACCGTGATCGAGAACACCTCGCCCGTGGTCACGTACGAGATGAACACAGCGTGCACCCCACCTGCGAGGCCCGCAAGCGCGCACGAAATCGCCAGTGCCGCGAGCTTGTAGCGAAAGGTCGGCACGCCCATCACCTCGGCGGCATCCTCGTCGTCGTGGATCGCGAACAATCCGACGCCGAGCTTGGAGTGCTGCACCAGGTAGGCGGCGAGCAGCGCCAGCACGGCTGCCGCGAGTGCCAGCAGGTAGAAGGTGCCGGGCTGCGTCGGCGCGATCCGAGGCACGGGCACGGCGCTCAGGTACACGCCCGGGCCGCCGTCGATCGACGTGTTCAGCACGATCGTCGCGAGCACGAAGGTCACCGCCAGCGTCAGCAACGCGAACAGTTCGCCGCGCACCGCGCGCACGCGAAACACCACGGCACCGAGCGCCAGGCCGAGTGCCGTTGCCACCGCTGCGGCGACCGGCAGCGTCGCGAGGAACGGCCAGTCGAACTTGCCCGCCAGCACCGCAGTGGCGTAGACGCCGGCGCCGAAGAATGCGCCGTGTCCGAACGAGAAGTAGCCCGAGTAGCCCGACAGGATGTTCCACGAAGTCGCCAGCACGATCCAGTGCAGCGCCAGGTACAGGATCGATTCGTAGAACGCGGGCAGCCTGAGCAACGGCAGCATTGCAAGCAGGGCGCCGCCTGCCAGGATCGCGACGACAGCGGTACGCCTCATCCGTTGCTCGCGAGCGCCGGGGGTGCAGCGTTGGCGCGGCGCGCTGTCAGCGTCATGTCTTTCCGGGGCGCAGCAACAGCAATGCGATCAACAGCGTGAACGACACGATCGGTGCCCACGACGGTGCAGTGACCGCCATCGTCAGCGCCTCGCTCACGCCGATCACCACACCGGCGATGAGTGGCCCAAGCGCCGTACCGAGCCCGCCCATCATCACCGTCGCGAACACGACGCCGATCCAGGTGTAGATCTGCGAAGGGGCGAGCGTGAAGCTCAACGACAGGCACACACCGGCCACGCCGGCGAGCGCGGCGCAGGTGCCGGCCAACAGCAGCCCCAGTGCACGCTGGTTGACGCCGAACGCCGCCGCGATCGGCGCGTCCTGGGCCGCGGCTCGCATCGACTTGCCGAGATCGGTGTGGCGCAGCACCGCCCAGAGTGCAAGCGCCAGGCCCGCCGACATGACCAGCGTGATCAACTCCGGCACGGGCACGAACAGATCGCCGACCTTGAACTTCTGCTGGCCGTAGCTCGACTCCAGCCGCCTGAAATCCGCGCTCCAGATCGCCTGGATACCGGCTTCGATGATCGCCGTCAGCCCGAACGTGAGCAGCAGCGAATTGAACGGCGAGACCTCGAACCGCGTCATCACCCAGTGCAGCGCCGCGCCGACCACGAAGAACAGCGGTGCGATCACCAGCAGCGTCAGCAGTGGATCGAACCCGCCCTGCGTCGAGAGCTGGTAGCAAAGGTAGGCTGCCGCGAACGTGAACGCGAAATGCGCCAGGTTGATGGTTCGCAGCAGGCCCCAGCTCAGGCCGAGCCCGAGGCCGATCAACCCGTACAGCGAACCGACGAACAGGCCCGAGAGCGCCGATTGGGCGAGCAGGTTCCAGCTCGGCCAGGTCACGCCCGCCCCGACTCGCGAGGCCGGCGGATCACTTGGTCACCAGCTTGACACCCGGCGCGGCGACATCCGGCGGAAACACCACCACCCAGCGGCCGTTCTGCACTTGTTTCACGCGCATCAGGTCGTCGCCGAAGTTGTTGGGTCCGTCGAACCGCAGCACGCCCTGGATCGTCGGCACCTTGTTCTTCTTGAGCCATGCCGCGATCGCCTTGTCGTCCAGGCTCTTGGTCGCGACCACACCTGCCTCCAGGATCTGCCACGCCGTGAACGACGCGGCAGCTTGCGTATCGACGGCCGTTTCGGGCAGGTTCGCCTTGGTCGCACGTTCGCGGAACGTCTTGGTGAACTCGGCCGCCACCGGCGGGGTGTTGAACGGCGGATGATCCTCGAAGATCGTCACGCTCAACGCGCCGTTGGCGTCGGCCGACTGCACCATCGGGCCGGGCGCCGGGTAGAGGTGGAAGTGCAGCGGCGGCGAGTAGTCGATCTTCTTCATCGCGTCCAGCAGCAGGTTGCCGTCGAGCCCGATCGCGCCGACCCACACGAAGTCGGGCTTGGCGTCCTTGACGCGCGCGGCGATTGGCCCGAAGTCGCGGTTGCCGAATTCCCATTCGAGGAACAGCACCTCCTGCACGCCGAGCTTCTTGGCCACTTCACGCGCGCCGAGCGACATGAAGTGGATCGAAGGGAACTTGCTGGTCACGATCGCCACGGTCTTGGGCGTCTTGCCCGCCGCGGCCAGCGCGCTGAACACCGTGTTGGGCACCGTGTTGCCCGGGTCGGCACCGAGCGACCAGGCCGGGAACTGCATGTCGTACTTGGCCAGCGACGGCACGCCCATCGTGTGGTGCACGAGCACCTTGTCGTAACGCTGCGCCACGCCCATCGCCGACAGGATCGCTCCGGTCGCGTACGGCCCCATCAGCAGGTCGACCTTGTCGGCGGTGATGAGCTGCTCGTACAGCGTGCGTGCCAGGTCGGGCTTGGACTGGTCGTCCTTGACGATCCATTCCACCGGCCGCCCGAGCAGGCCACCGCGCTTGTTGAGCTGCTCGACGTAGATCTCACCCACCAGCTTGTGGATTTGCGCCGTGGCCGACAGCGGCCCGGTCAGCGCCAGCGTGCTGCCGATGCGCACCGGCGCCTGCGCCTGGGCGGTCGCAGCGAGCGCGAACAACGACATAGCGGCAACGGCGCTGCGCCAGAACGAATTCGGGTTCATCACGGAGATCTCCTTGTGCGCGGACGCGACGCCGCAGATTAGCAAGCCGCCACCGCTTGGCATTGGGGCGAACCCGGGTCTGCGCAGGCTGGCAAGCCGGGGCTACACTCGATCCGGTCCTGTCCCAGGAGCAAGAACGATGGCGCAATCAGGTCTTGTGTCGACCCGCCGGCCCGGCGTCGTCGGTGTGCATTCGCTCGATCGTTTCGTGTTCAGCGTGCCCGATCTCGACGTGGCGCAGCGTTTCTACGAGGCATTCGGCCTCGAGGTCAGGCGCAACGGCGATCGGCTCGATCTGCACACCTTCGGCCACCCGCACTGCTGGGGCTCGGTGTTCAAGGCCGGCCCGACCAAGAAACTGCAGTACCTCAGCTTCGGCATCTTCGCCGACGATCAGCCGGCGTTTCGCGAGCGCGTGCAGCGCCTTGGCCTCGGCTGCGAGCCGCATGCGCTGAGCGACGGCCAGGGGCTGTGGCTGCGCAATCCCGATGGCGTGCCCCTGCAACTGGTGGTGGCCGGCAAGACCTCGCCGTCGCAGAAGTCCGCGCCGACCGTGTTTCCCGCGGTGCCGCCCGGGGCCGGCGCCGCGCCTGGCCGCAGCAAGGTTCAGGTGGTGCTCCCGCGCCGGCTCGCGCATCTGCTGCTGTTCACGCCCGACGTGCCGCGCATGGTCGCGTTCTGCGGCGAGGTGTTGGGCATGCGGCTGTCGGACCATTCGGGCGACGGCATCGCCTTCGTGCACGGCGTGCACGGCAGCGATCACCACCTGGTCGCCTTCGCGAAATCGCATGCGCCAGGCCTGCACCATTCGAGCTGGGACGTCGGCAGCGTGAACGAGATCGGCCTCGGTTCGGAGCAGATGCGCAATGCAGGTTTCGCGCGCGGCTGGGGCGTCGGTCGCCATGTGCTGGGCTCGAACTACTTCTACTACGTCAAGGACCCCTGGGGCAGCTTCGCCGAGTACTCGTTCGACATCGACTACGTGCCGCACGACCTAGACTGGCCCGCCGCCGACCACCCGGGCGAGGACTCGTTCTACGTCTGGGGCCCGCCGCCACTGGAAGAGTTCATCGAGAACCACGAGGTCCCGGCCTGAGCGGGTCTTCGGCCTTCGGCTTCGACCCGCCGCCATCCTCCGGCAGTGGATGGCCGAATGGCTGATGCGTGCTCGACCCATAGGCAACGACCTCGTTGCGACATGATCGCCACGCGACCCGACGAGAGGCCATGAACTCCCGAACCGAACGCGACCTCAGCCCAGAGACCCAGTGCGCGCAGGGCGGCCGCCGCGACGACGGCGATTCGGCCATCGTGCCGCCGATCGTCTACAGCGCCACCTTCGTCGCACGCAATGCCGAGGACTTTGCGGCAATGGCGAGCCAGCCGCGCCACAGCCGCTATTACACGCGCTACGGCAACCCCTTGCACGAGCAGCTGGCCGCGCAGCTCGTGCGTCTCGAGGGCGGCACGGCCGCCACGCACGATGCGCTGGTCACCGCCTCGGGCATGGGTGCCGTCAGCCTGGTGCTGCTGGGCCTGCTGAAGAGTGGCGATCATGTGGTCGCGCAGACCAACCACTACATGGGCAGCGCCAAGCACTTTTCGGAGTTGCTGCCGCGCTTCGGCGTGCGCTGCACGCTGGTGGACCAGACCGATCTGACCGCGTGGCGGCGCGCCTTCGAGCCGGCCACGCGCCTGGTGATGACGGAGACGCCGGTCAACCCCACCTGTGCGCTGACCGATCTGGCGGCCGTGGCCGCAATGGCACGCGCGCACGGCGCGATCAGCGTCTGCGACAACACGTTCGCCTCGCCGATCAACCAGCAGCCGCTCGCACACGGTGTCGACGTGGTCGTGCACAGCGCGACGAAGTACTTGGGTGGCCACCACGATCTCACCGCGGGCGCGGTGGTCGCCCTGCGCGAGACGATCGACCGGCTTTGGAATACCCAGATCTGCCTCGGTGCGACGCTGAGCCCGATGGACGCGTGGCTGTTGCTGCGCGGCATTCGCACCCTCGCGTTGCGCGTGCGCCAGCACAATGCGTCGGCGCTGGCACTGGCGCAGTGGCTCGCACAACACCCCAAGGTCGAGCGGGTCTTCTATCCGGGCCTGGGCTCGCATCCGCAGCACGAGCTGGCCCGGTCGCAGATGAACGGCTACGGCGGCGTGATGAACATCGCCATCGCGGGTGGCTACGAGGCGGCCAGCCGCTTCGTGCATGCGCTGAGGCTGCCGCGCCAGGCGGTCAGTCTGGGTGGCGTGGAAAGCCTGGTGGTGCATGCGGCGGCGATGTGGCGCGGCACGATGAACGACGAGCAGATGCGCGTGGCGGGCATCGCGCCGAACAGCGTCCGCCTGTCGGTGGGGATCGAAGGGGTCGAGGATCTGAAGGCCGACCTCGCGCAGGCGCTCGACCAGGTGTGAACGCAGCGGCGACGGCTAACCGGCCGCCGCCGGCGCGTGCCGTACCGCCGCTTCGCCGGGCAGCCACGACACGATCGCCGTGGTGCACAGCGCGATGCCCGCCATCACCAGCATCAGCGTGCTGAAGCCGCCCGCCTTGACCACCGGACCGAGCAGCCAGACCGCGAGCGAGCTGATGCCGATCGACACCGTCAGCCGCATGCCGGCCACGCGCGAGCGCATGCGGTCGTCGACATAGCGCACGATCATCGCGTCGGTGAATGGGATCGCGCCGAAGATCAGGATCATCACGCCGGTGAGCGCCGCATACAGCCACCACCCTTGCGCGTAGGCGGCCAGCGCGAGCAGCGGCGCCTGCGCCAGCGCGATCGTCAGGTACAAGCGCTTGAGCGGCACACGGTCGATCAGCCGGCCCACCACGACCTGGGCCAGCGACGACAACGCGTACACGCCGGCGAGCAGCACGCCCAGCGTCGATGGGTTGTCGATGATGCCGTGCATGCGCTCGGCCAGCAGTTGGCCGTTGCCGTTGGTCGTCAGATTGAACAGCAGGCTGGCGGTGACCGCGGCGGCCGTCATCACCGTGAACACGCGTGCCAGCGTCGCCGCCGGCAACGCCATCGCGGCCTTGCGGGTGCGTGCGGCGGGCGGCTCGAGCTCCTTCGGCGCGAACCGGGCGAACAGCACGCCGCAGCCGATCGACACCAGCCCCGGCACGACGAACGCGGCGCGCCAGCCGAACCACTCGACCAGGAAACCCGTCAGGATCGCCGCCGCGGCGATGCCGAGGTTGCCGGCCAGCCCGTTGACGCCGATGGTCGCGCCCGGCTTGAGCGCGTGCTGCACCAGCATCGGAATCCCCACCGGGTGGTAGATCGACGCAAACACACCCAGCAAGGTCAGCGCGGCGGCCATCTGCCATGCGCCGGTCGTCAGTGCCGCCAGCAGCGCCGACGTACCCAGTCCGAAGAAGAACACCAGCATCATCTGGCGCCGGCCCCACAGATCACCCAGGCGGCCCGAGGGCATCGAGCCCAGGCCGAACATGACGAACGCACCGACGCTGTAGGGCATCAGGTCCTCCCAGCGCTCAAACCCGAACTCCAGTGCGATGGTGGTGACGGCAGTCGCGAACACCAGCAGGAACAGGTGATCCAACGCGTGGGCCACGTTCAAGAGCAGGGCCACGGAGCGGGGTGTGTGGGACATGCGCAGGCTCTGGCGTCGGCGGGGTGGACCCTATTGCACCACGAACGCGCGGTGGCGATCGAGCGCGCGGTCCATGTGCTGGCTGCCGGTCCCGAGCCTGCCGGCGCAGCGGACGTCTTGCGGATCGGCGATCATCGCGTTCCATGAAAGTCTTCGGAATCGCCGGCCGTTCTGGCATGGGCAAGACCACGCTGCTCGAGCGGCTGGTGCCCGCGATCTCCTCGCGTGGGCTCGTGGTGTCGCTGATCAAGCACAGCCACAAGGCCATCGACATCGACCGTCCGGGCAAGGATTCGTACCGCCTGCGCGAATCGGGCTGCAGGGAGGTGCTGTTGCTGGGCAACGACCGCTGGGCGCTGATGCACGAGCTGCGCGGCGCCGCCGAGCCGCCGCTCGACTATCTGCTCGATCGCATGCAGCACTGCGACCTGGTGCTGATCGAGGGGTTCAAGAACGGCGGATTCCCCAAGCTCGAGGTCTGGCGTGCCGAGGTCGGCCAGGCTCCGCTATGGCCCGACTGGCCAGGCATCGTGGCCATCGCCAGCAAGGGTCACTTGCCCGACCGACCTGCTTCGACGGCATCGGCACCCGTGTGGCTGGATCTGGCGGACATCGCGGCTATCGTCGACTTCGTGCTCGCGCAGGCGGTGCCGTTCGACGAGATCGGCCCGCAATGAGCGGCAGCCACGACCACGGCCACGCCGGCGCCGACTTCAACGGCGCGTTCGCGATCGGCATCGCGTTGAACACCGCGTTCGTCGCCATCGAGGCCTTCTATGGCTGGAAGGTCGATTCGTTGGCCCTGCTGGCCGACGCCGGGCACAACCTGAGCGATGTGGCCGGGCTGGTATTGGCCTGGGGCGGGGCGCTCGCCGGCCGGCTGCAACCCGATGCGCGCCACACCTACGGCTGGAAGCGCGCCGGCATCTATGCCGCTTTCACCAACGCGCTGCTGCTTCTGGTGGCGATGGGATCGCTGGCCTGGGAGGCCGTGCACCGGCTCAATGCCCCCGAGCCGATCGACGGCGTCACGATCATGGTCGTGGCTGCAGTCGGCATCGTGATCAACGCGGCCACCGCGCTGCTGTTCATGCGCGGCCGCGCGCGCGACCTCAACATCCGCGGAGCCTTCCAGCACATGGCCGCCGACGCGCTGGTGTCCGCCGGGGTCGTCGTCGCCGGTGGCCTGGCGCTGTGGCTCGGCTGGACCTGGCTCGACCCGGTGGCGAGCCTCGCGATCGCCGCCGTCATCCTGGTCGGCACCTGGAACCTGTTCAAGCAATCGCTGCACCTGATGTTCGACGGCGTCCCCGCGAGCGTGGAACTGCGCGAGGTCCAGGCGCTGCTGCAGGCGCTGCCGGGCGTGGCGCGCGTGCACGACCTGCATGTCTGGTCGATGGGCACGTCCGAGGTGGCGCTGACCGCACATCTGGTGATGCCGCAGGGCCATGCCGACGATGCGTTTCTGCAGGACGCGACGCGGCAGCTGCACGACAGGTTCCAGATCGACCATGTGACGCTGCAGGTGGTGCGGGTGCCGTTCACCCGGCCCTGCGCGCTGCTCGATGCGTCGGTGGGCAGGGATGGCGCCCATCCGCATCACGCGGCCGGATCCTGAGCTCCGTCGCATTCGCCGGCGCGCCGGCGCACAGTCAGCGCGGCAGGTCCGGGCGCGTCAGCAAGCCGCGGATCGCCTGCACAACCTCTTGCGGCCGTTCCTCGGGCACGAAATGCCCGCTGTCCAGCGCAACGCCGGTGACATCGTCGGCCACCTCGCGCCAATCGGCCACGCAGTCGAAGAGCTTGCCGATCACGCCGCGCGTGCCCCAGATCGCGAGCACGGGCATCGCGAGCCGCTTGCCGGCATCGGCGCGATCGTGGTCGAGGTCGATACCGGCGGAGGCGCGGTAGTCCTCGCAACTCGCGTGGATCGTGCGCGCGTCGAAGCAGCGCAGGTACTCCTTCAGCGCTTGCGGGGCAAACAGCTGCCCGCTGCTTCCGGTGGCGGCACTCATGCGGCCGAAGATGCCGGCCAGGCCCACCGCGGCGATCATCTTCTCCGGCAGCGGCGCCGGCTGGATGAACAGGAACCAGTGGTAGTAGGCACGTGCGAGCGCCATGTTCGTGCTCGCGTACATCTTCAGCGTCGGCGAGATATCGATCACCGTCAGCGTGCGCACCTGCTCACCATGGTCGCGCGCGAGACGGTGTGCAACGCGCGCGCCGCGGTCGTGCCCCACCAGGTGGAAGCGCTCGTGGCCGAGGGCGCGCATGACGCCGACCATGTCGTCAGCCATCACGCGTTTGCTGTAGTTGCTGTGGTCGGGCAATCCCCTGGGTTTGGACGAATCGCCGTAGCCGCGCAGGTCCGGGCAGACCACCGTGTACTCGCATGCCAGCTCGGGCGCCACGCGGTGCCACATCGCGTGCGTCTGCGGATAGCCGTGCAGCATCAGCAGCGGCGGGCCGTTGCCGGTCACGGCGCAATGGATCGTGACGCCGTTGCTGGGGATACGTTGGCACTGTACGGCGATGCGGGTGGTCATGGGCATGCTCCTCCGCGGCCATCATGCCTGCGCCCCGACTGCCATGCCATAGTGCGGGCTCCGGAGCTTGTATTGATGCTCAAACGCGAAGTCGCACGCAGCGCCAAGGGCCATGTGCTGCTGGTCGACTCGATCACGCAGCTGGCGCCGGGCGATGCCGGCGCCATCGTCGTGGCCGGCTCGCATGGCGGCCGATCGTCGGGTGAGGTTGCGCTGGAAACACCGCTTGCCGCCGTGTTCTTCAATGACGCCGGCGTCGGCAAGGACGAGGCCGGCATCGCCGCGTTGGCCATGCTGCAGCAGCGCGGCGTCGCGGCCGGTGCGGTGGCGCACACCTCGGCGCGCATCGGCGACGCGATGGATACCTGGACGCACGGCGTCATTTCGCAACTCAACGACGCGGCCCGCAGCCAGGGGCTGCAGGTCGGCGTACCCTTGCAGGCCGCGCTTCAGGCGTGGTTGGAGTAGGGCCTGCTAACGCTATGGGAGGACTCGCGTGACCCAGGAAACGAAGGCCATCAAGGCGCAAAGCGCAGCCGTAGTGTCGACTACGGCGAGCATTTGCAACGCCGAGGGCGTTTGTTTCCTGGGATCAACCTTTTGGGCCCGCGTCGCACAGGCCGCAGGGCGTTGTTGCTCGCTCGTTGTGTGCGAGAAGCACACGGCCTCGCTCGCGCCTAGCCCTGCGGCCTGTGCGGCCCGGGCGCGAGCCCTCCCATAGCGTTAGCAGGCCCTAATCTGGCGCGACATCGAAGGACAGGACCATGAAGTACACAAGACTCGGACGCACCGGCCTCAAGGTGTCGCGCATCTGCCTCGGTTG